>ERZ1292637.137-Hain-H14-01um-R3-137-length-46245-cov-6_pt1 | contig 46245 bp, 70 predicted proteins | sample MGYA00564405_ERZ1292637 | MGnify/ENA primary metagenome ERZ1292637 (study PRJEB36523, sample SAMEA6512645) | groundwater metagenome | collected 2019-01-09 | study: AquaDiva: Metagenomics assemblies of 32 groundwater samples | reverse complement strand
ATGGACAATGAGCACAAGTATCCGCCCGCGGACATTCTGGATGCGGCCTACCCACAGCGCGGCCCGATCTGGGAGGAAGCACTGTTGAGGGAAGCCACCGAGCGGGGGCCGGGGCAGCTAGCTTCCTTCTTCCTCGGTGTCGGCTTCCGCGCCCGCAGCCAATCGGACATGGAGATCGACCGCTTCTACGGAGACTGGCAGCGGTTCTGGGCCCAGGAACCCAACTACTCGCCCGAGGAAGTACGGCAGGGTATTGAGGCGATCCGCAAGAAGTATCCCTTCATGGATGCTCTGCTCCTCTCCCGAAAGGGAGGCCTGGACCGGGACCGGGCCTTTGGCTACAACGTGCTGGGGCGTATTCCGCCAGCACAGACCGATGACTTTGCAGAATTAGTCGGTATGCCAGGGGAACTGCTCTCTCGCTTCTACGACGACAAGGGACATATCGAACAGTGGCCGGAGACAGACCGAGCCCGCTTCATGGCCGGGATCGTGGATCTCGCGGCGGTGCTAGATATGCCGAACGAGGCCACGCGTGGGGAGTGGAATGAGGCGCGTGCCGCGTATCAGTCGATGCTTCGGGAAGGCGAACGCCGCTTCGGGGCCGAGATCTGGAGCCGGGTGGATGCGTACTTTGGGGCCAAGGGCGATACCCCGGCCGAGAAGGAGGCCGCGGAGCGCATCCTCAGCCTCGATCCGGCGATTGGGCAAGCCCTTGATTGGAGGGCCGAGACGATTCTGAGGTCCCAAACCCTATCGGCGTACTACACCTCCATCGAGAAGGTGGAGCAGTATTACAACGGTCTCATGTACGATGCCATCGAAAAGGAATTGGGCAAGGATATTTGGGAAAAATGGGATGTGTACTGGTTCCTGGTGGATGCCGATCCAAAGGAAGCGAGGGCCTACTACAAAGCCCATCCCGAACTCAAGCGCTACGGCGAACTAAAGGACGCCTGGGTGCCGATCGCGGAGCAGAAAGCGATCGAAATCGGAAGACTGCTCCCCGAAGGAGAAGGAGCGACCCTGCGCGAGATCGAGGGAGAGCTCGGAATCGGCGCGCAGGCGGTTCAGGGAAACTTCCCGACCGTCGGCCCCGGAGCGATCACGCCCGAGATGTGGCAATCGGCGCTCGGGGGTTCGACCTTCCGACTCGTCATGGACTTTCTCTTGGACGGAACTCCACTTCCGAGAGCCGCTCTGACCAAACTAGAGAATGCGGCACAATCTATGGGGATCCCCGGAGGAGCCGAAGGCCTGATGCTTGCGATGCGCAGTTCACTTCAAGGAGCGCCTCAGTTGACAGCACCGTAGAAAAACCGTGATAGCATACACAAGGAGGAAACCCCATGACGGACGCGCCGGAGATTAAACAGGAACCCGCGGAGACGCAGGACAAGCCAGTCCTTTCCGTCCCTTCGCCGGCTTCTGCTGCCCCTTCTGCACCAAGTCTGGGCTCGGATCAATTGGGAGCACTGCTCGCTGATCCAAAGGCGAGGTCCGTGCTTGTAGAATCCCTACGTCCTGAGTGGCAAAGGGAAATACAAAGCATCAAGGATAAGCGCATCGCGGAACTTGAAACTCAGGTGGCACGCCTGCAAGAGGGGAGTGCTTCTCCCGAGCCGGTTCGTGGCGGGACCGTGCAGGAGAATCCAGATGCGGCCTACATGAAGGCTAAGTCCCAATTGCTCCTAGACAACGCTGGAATTCCCTATGACGATCCTCAGTACAAGCTGCTGGTTGCCCAGTACGAGGGACGGGTCAACCCCAATCAGTGGGTGGACATCGTTCAAACACTGGCCGACTCACGGACCAAGAAGGGCGTCAAACAAGCCAGCGTTACTCCTGCCGCTGCCGCGGGAGGCGGCGGCACCGCGGCACCCGCAGGCGACGTGGATTCCCTCACCCAAGAACTTGAGGAGATTCAGTCGGGCAGGCGGGGAAGCCTAACCGATCCCAAACTGAAAGAAAGGCGCAAAGCGCTCCGCACTCAACTCGCGGCTTTGACGCCGCAGCGACCGGATATACGCTAGTGCCTCTGGCTTGGCAGGATCTGTTCTTTGAGCAACAGGCCGAAGCGGTCCTGAACCTCTTTGAACTGACCCCCGCCGAACGAGAGGACGTGCAAGCCGAATGGTCTGATGAGATGTTCGAGATCGATAAGACGGTGTTTCACGGAGACGTGAAGCACATCATCGATGGGCGCAAAAGCGCTTTGCTGACACTCCAGACCCTGTGCGAGCGGCGTGTGACGGAACGCAGCGGCATCCGCAGGCGGACACAAGGATAACCAATGACTATTCAAACGGCTTCAGCTAGTGCCGGTGAAGCCCGAGCGCTGTCCAACAGCATCCGAACCCAGTACGTCGAAGAGTACCTCGACGCAGCGATGACGGAGCGCGTGTACGATCAGATCGCGCAGCCGTTTCCCGACAACTCGGAGATGATCCGCGGCTCCTCGATCCAGGTGGAATTCCTGAGCGACATGGCTCCAGGAGTCACCGCGATCTCGGAAGTGGCCGATATCACTCCGCAGGCCCTTCGGGATGCGACCGCCTCGCTGACCCCCACCTCCCGCGGAGAAGTCCTGCAAGCCTCAGAGCTGCTGCTCATCCAGGCGTTCACCAACTACGGCGCGGCCCGGATCAAGAAGATCGGCAAGAACGCGATGGAGTCGATCGACCTCTTGGCCCAGGCGGCCGCTAATCAGGGAACCCACCTGGAAGCGGCAGCGGTTCGAGCTTCGCTGGATGCGGGAACCACGGGACACAACGCGGACGACGCGATCTTCGAGAAGGCGTGGATTCGGTTCTTGTCGAATAAGGTCCCAGACTTCAATCAGATGATGAACATTGGAGCCACGACCTTTCTCGCCATCACCCATCCCGCGGTCTACTCGGACATCATCCGGACCGGAAACGTGCAGTCGATCATGCAGTACCAGAACGCCGAGATCCTGTTCAACCACGAACTCGGCGCCCTGTCTGCGTTCCGGTTGGTCGTGTCTCCGTGGGCCAAGGTGTTCTACGGCGCCGGTGCCGATCAGGGGACCGATGTCGTCGCCACCTCGCTCAAGGCCGCTTCCAATGCCCTCACCAAGACCGTGACCCTATCCGCGTCCACTCACCTGGACTCGGGATTGGGCGCTTGGTGGAGCGTGGGGACGGAAGAGACCGGGAATACCTTCTTCCCGCAGAACGAGCGGGTGAAGTGGGTCTCCAACACCACGAGCATCGTGACCTTCGTGGGGGAGGGGCCGAACGGCGGCTTCCGGTTTGACCATACGACCTCAGACCTGGTGCGCAACGCCGACAGCGTGTACACCATCGTCTACGGTGGACCGGAGTCGCTGGCTAAGGCCTATGCCCCGGATGTGGGTGAGTTCGGAATGCTCGTGGGCCCTCGGCGCCACGGGTCGCTGGATCAGTTCGACAGTCTCGGGTGGAAGTTCTACGGCGGATACGGGATTCTCTCGGACAACCGTGTCCTGCGGGCCGAAGTGTCCGTAAGGTCGGAGGCGTAAGATGGCTAAAGCCTTTTCCTACATGGGCCTGGCCGCTGCCCTCCGAGCGGGCCGGTTCTTGAATCTTGGGAACGAGTACACGACCGCGGTGACGACGGGGTTGGTGAAGGGAGACATGATGGTTCTCTTCAACACCAGCCAGCCGCGGATCGGCATCTGCACCTCGACCGCGGCGCAGACCGTCAAGTACATCCGGCTCAAGACCAAGAGCATCAATCGGTCCACGTACCTGTAGGCCCTAAGACAATCGAATAGCCTGTCTGGGGACTCCCCCTCCTACGGGGGGTCCCCAGCAGGACCAATCTGTAGGAGAGATTGTGAACGTCTTCCTTGCCGGCGTCTCTGGCTCCATGCAGCACATCAAGTCCTTGGACAGCATCTGGAATGACCTCGTCGTTCGCGAGGGCGATGACTTTGGCTACAAGTATGGCAGCGTCGGCTGGGCCGCTCGGATGGAACTCTGCGACATCTTTCTTTCCCAACCCCGATTCGATGCCCTCTTCATGATCGACATGGACATGAAGTTCCCCCCGGATGCCCTGGAGAAACTCCGCGCCCATGAGGTGGACATGGTGTCGGGTCACTACTTCAAACGACAGACCGACCCGATGGTATCCATTGTCCAGATTGAGAAGGAGGGTTCGCTCGTCCCGCTCCAGGACATTCCGACCGAAGGCCTGCACCCCATCGCCACTACCGGCATGGGCTGTCTTCTCATCAAAAGAGAGGTCATTGAAGCCGTGGCCAAGATCCCTCAGATCGTCCATCCCTTCATTCCTGGTCCCATCCCGGAAATCTACGGCTGGGACATGCACTTCGGGCAGGACGTTCGATTCATGCTCTATGCGCAAGGACTCGGCTACAAGCTGTGGTTAGACGGAAGCGTGGAATGTCCTCACGCCCATACAATCTGGCTCACCAAGTATCTCTACGACATCCTCAAACCCCATCAGGAGGCTGAATGGAAAGAGTATCTGGACAGCTACGAATGGGCCCCTCCTACTATCGGAAAAGAATCCAAGAGCTGGAGCAAATTCACGGTTCCGTAGAAGAGACAGGTAAGAAGATCGAGGTAGACGAGGCCGAGTTACACAGGGCCGTTCTGGAGGGACAGATGGCGGAAGCGACGGCTCATCTGCACTTCCAGGAGAACTACGTCCAGCCCAACCAGGAACCCAAAGAGCTCAACACCCGCATTGACGAGGCGATGGCGAAGGCGAGAGAGATCACCGAGGGCGGAAACCTCCCGAAACAGAAGCCCCTGCTCTACCGCCTGGACTTCCACCGCATGGATGCAGAGCGGCTTAAGAAAGAACTGGAGGATGAGACCGACGACGCGCGCCGGATCCGCTTGAGGGAGGCCATCCTCCGGGTCGAGGGCAAGATCGAGGAGTGCGTGGACTGGCTCACGGTCCAGGATGCCCACGGAGATTGGGGGACCCTCATGGTGGGTCATGAAGGCCGGGAACCGAAGCTGCCAACCTTTGGGACTCGAGCGGAGGTCGAACTCGCGATCAAGAACCGCCACCTTCCGATGGACGGGATGAGCACAGAAGAACTAAAAGCCGGCCGCATCAGCCGCCACAAGCAGGATTCGGAACGATTGGTCTCAGGGATTACGCGTGCCGGACGAAAAGACTAAGCTGGAGTTCGCCCGCCACTTCTATCTGGTCGGGGCGGACTTTGAACAGATGGACCTCTCAGGCAAAGACCTGAGTGGCTGCAATTTCACCAATTCCAACTTCCGAAGCGTCAAAGCCATCGGGACCAACTTCACAGGATGTACGCTCATCAAGTGCGACTTCTCGGGGGCCGTGCTGAGACTAGCGGACTTCACCGATGCCGATCTATCGGGGGCGGATATGACCCTGAGTTACGCCAAGGCCGCCCTCTTTCTCAGGACCCGGATGTGGAATACGATCATCCGGCACGCGGTTTGGAAGAACGCTCTGTGTATTGATGCGGACATGACGGGGGCGGACATTCTCTGCACCCTGCTCATGGGAGCCCGGTTTGATGGGACGAAACTCCTGGACATTCGCAACGCCGACCGCGCCATCTACCACTGGTGGATGAGTCCTTGGGGCGGACCCCCGAGCTACGATCCGATTCCGGGCTGGACCAAGCTGGATGAATCCATACCCGGGGGCCAGAGCTTTCGAGAGAACGCGGCCAGGGAGTGGATCGAATCCGAAGGAGGATAGCCATGAAGGTCACGGTGTTGCAGAACGGGACAGTGGATGTTTACGAATGCGACGATTTGAGGACGGCGGAGAGAAGCATCCAGATCATCAAGAAGATGAAGTCCAAGAGTGAACTAGATCCCGTGGAGAGGGACCGTTGCATAGCAGTCTACTACGGGACGTTCAAGGCGGACGTTGTATGGGATGAATGACGTTCTCTGGCACCACCTGAGACATTACGGAGGAAGATAAATGGACGAGCAACGCATTGTTCGCGTTCAGAGATATGGTCTTCTCATGGAAGGATACGCGCTGGCTATTGGTAGACGAACATCATCTGGACTGGAAATAGCACACCTAAACTATGAACCCGTAGATGATGTGCGCGATCCTGCTCCAACAATGTATCTGAATCCGACAGAGGCCCAGGTGCTAATGGACAGCCTTTGGGATGCCGGTATCCGCCCAACTGAGGGACATGGAAGCGCGGGGGCAATTGGTGCTACCCAAAGACATCTAGATGATATGCGAAAGATAGCATTCAAGGGCCTCGATATGAATGGTAAATGACTGACGTTCTTTGGTCTCGACTCCGCTACCTGCTGTCCCCTCAGTGGGACGTTTACCTCAGTTTGAGGGAGCACCTGCGAGGCCAGCCGAACGTCCTGGAGATCGGGTTCGGGACCGCGGCCGGGACGATGCTCTACGCCGATGGGGTCCGGCGCCTCACCGGAATTGAGATCAACCCGGATGCGGTGGAATTCGCCAGGTCCATGTTCCCCTTGCCTCACGCGCACTGGCTTCACCAGGACATCCTGACCTTTGCGCCGGACAAGCCCTTCTCGGCAATCATCGCCATCGAAGTCCTGGAGCACATCAAAGATTGGGAAGTGGCGTTGCAGACCATCCACGGTCTTCTGATCGAATCGGGCGGCGAGTTCCTGATGACGGCCCGGAATGCGAATGCTGACCTGCGGCGCGCCAAAAGCCAGCACGAGCGAGAACTCACCGCGGAAGAATTGATGTCCAGCCTGGAGGGAGTCTTTGCCGATGTTCAACTCTACGATTACAGCCTTTCCGAACTTCAATCCCGAGAGTCACGCCTCACCCCTCTCGTCGCCATCTGCCGGACCTAGGGTTCTGGGTCTGACCTTCGCGCGGGGTGGATCGGTCGGAGTCCCGCGTAAGAACCTCCGGATGGTCGCTGGGAAGCCATTACTCGCCTGGACCATCGAAGAGGCGAAGCGCTGCTCGACTCTCACGAAGTATGCCGTCTCCACCGACGACCTGGAGATCAAGAACCTAGCCGAGGCCTATGACGTGGCCCTACCGTTTATGGAACCCTACTCAGACGGCACCAATCCCCTGATCGAGCGGATCCAATATGTGGTGCGGACCCTGGAAGAGCGGGGGGAGTCCTATGACCTCGTGGCCGACATCAGAGCCACCAATCCCCTCAAGACCTATGAGGACATCGACGGGATGGTTCGGATGCTCATTGAGACCGGAGCAGACGTGGTATGTGGTGTGTCGAAGCTGGAGGACCACCATCCTTCCAGGATCAAGATGATGATGCCGGACAATAGGTTAGTGGATGTGTGGCCGGAACCCAAAAGCGGTCTGAGACAGGACCTGACTCCAGAGGTCTACATCCGCAATGGCTCGGTGTACGTCATGAAGATGGAGGCACTCCTAGCTGGAGTTCACTTCTCTGGGGGAGACATCCGGGGCTACGAGATGCCGTTGGAGAGAAGCCTGAACATTGATTCCGAGATGGACTTGAGGCTCGCGGAGGTGATGCTTGCTCATCTCGGCTGAGATCGGCAGCCTTCATAAGCAAGACCAGGCACTGGCCTACGAGATGATCCGCCGCACCGCCGAGGCGGGGGCGGACATTGCCAAGTTTCAACTGGGCTGGCCCAAGGAAGATGCGGTCCGGCACATCGACCCCTGGGCTCTGTTCCTCTCCGAGAGTTGCGCCTTCTTCGGCATCGAATTCACGGCCAGTCTGTGGTCCTTACAGGGTCTAAATCTCGCCCGGATGCTGAATATGCGGCGGTATAAGGTCAGCCATCAGGTGGCTTCTGCCACCGATCCTGAGGTCAAGCGATTATTCGCGGCGATCCTTTCGGACGGGAAAGAGACGTTCATTTCAAGCGTGCCTCCGATTCGGGGCGCGATCAAGAATGCCCGATGGCTCTACTGCGTCCCGAAGTATCCGGCCTATCCCCGCGACCTTCAGATCCCTGGAGGGATGGGTGCGGAGGCGGAGTATTACGGCTACTCGTCCCATACTCACGGCATCGGCGATGCCCTGATCGCGGTGGCGAGGGGTGCCGAATACATCGAGAAGCACGTAACCCTGGACCGTGAACTCACGACCCGGGATGCTGGCTACGCCATCACCTTCGAGGAGCTTTCAGAACTGGTTCGCCTATCCAAGGAGATCGTGAGGCTTCGATGATCCACAGATTGACAAGAACCTTTTGGAGGTTTGGAACCGAACTCTGGGGTCTGTTCATGCGCCTATATAGGAAAGACACCAGACCCGCCGAGGCCATCGGCTACCGTGATTGGGCTGAGAGAAATCTGTCCCGTTTTTCGCGTGACTTCATCTTCACTCCAAATAGAAATAGACCTGCTTTGGATCGCATATCTTTCGTCCCACGGGTTGCAAGAGATGTAACAGAGGTGAAAATCCAATACGAGATATTCGGATTGAGTTTACCCAGTCCAATCGGTTTAGCTCCGACAGGATCTCAAATGTGGCTTCATCCAGCAGGAGAGCGAGCCACGGCGGCAGGTTTACATGGCCACTTAGGAATGATCGGCTCAATGGCTAGTCAATCCGTTGAGACGATTGTTCCAAAAGCTACGGGTCCATTGTGGTTTCAACTCTATTTACAGCACGATGATGAATTCAATGAGTACCTAATCTCCAAAGTTCTGGCTCTTGGTTTCTCTGCTCTTTGTGTCACGTTAGACACGCCTGTTGCTTCCATTCGTCCGGGTTGGGCTAAATACAAAATTCCAGCCTGGGCCGTCGCCCCCAATCTGCGCGGAACTAATGTGCCAAAACTGTCCCCCGGAATCGGGCCGCGCCTTTCTCCTTCTGTTACATGGAGGAAATTGGAACTCATCAAGAAAAGACTGGGGTCAACTCCTCTAATTCTGAAGGGCATTCTCCATATTGATGATGCGAAAGAGGCTGAGAATATCGGTGCGGATGCCATTCTGGTATCCAATCATGGCGGGAGACAGCTCTTTGGATCAATCTCTCCAGTAGAAGTCTTTCAGGCCATTCGGAATCAGGTTTCGGTGCCCCTGTTTTTGGATGGCGGTATCACTTCTGGTATTGACGTTCTAAAGGCGCTGGCTTTAGGAGCTGAAATGGCCTTCGTTGGTTCCAGTTATCTTTGTGCTCTAGCACATTCCGGGGCGGATGGAGTAGAACACTTGCTTCAATTGATGGATGATGAATTGATTAGAGCCATGCGTCTAGTCGGCGTGACGAGGCTGCAAGATATTAACGAATCGCTACTGGGAGCGGCCAATGGTTATTGATCTGAGACTTCCCTTCGGCGAGGAGGAATGGATGGCCGCAGGAAAGCCGTTAGCAATTGTCACACCTTCCGTTGGAACTAATCACATCGACATGAATTTCTTTAAGAAGATGGGCGTGAGGGTCTACACATTGTTAGATGACCGAGAGGGATATAATCAGATCCGGGCCTCCTCAGAATTCACGTTCCTGCTTCTGCTCCTGGGCTTGCGGGGCGGACCTCAGATCTTTGGCACGAGACACCGTGGGGAACCGGGGAATGAACTCTACCGGAAACAGGTCGGGATCATCGGCTTTGGCCGGATCGGGAAGAACATGGAACGCTGGTGCGAAGCCTTTGGGGCAGAGGTCGCCATCTACGACCCTCACAACGGCTACTTGTATTGGTCCTTAGAGGACCTATTCCGCGAGAGCGATGCGGTGGTTGTTTGTTGCAGCTTGAACGACGAGACCCGGCACATGATCGGGAAGGCCCTGCTCGAGACCCTGAAGCCCGGTGCGGTGTTTGTGAACACCTCCCGCGGTGCGGTCCTCGTGGAAGAGGAGCTAATCGAGGTCGTGCGCGCCCGTCCGGATCTGCGGGTGATGCTGGATGTCTTGGAGGGCGAGACCGAATGGCGCCACCTCAATTCCCCCCTGTGGAACCTGGCGACGGTATCGCCCCACGTTGCGGGGCATACAGTAGAGAGTGAATTCAAGGCGAGGAACATAGCTAAGCAACTGCTAAATCATGCTAAGCTGAGTACCGTGCTGGACATTCACAGCAGTCGGATAAACCTGATGAGCAAGTTGGAGGAATAGAATGGCAAAATCCGTTCACAATGACGTACTAGACGGTGCCTTCCTGGCACTGGACGCAGCCGACATCATGACCGCATGCAATGCCGAGCCCACCACTCGAACGGAGGCCATCACCACGTTCAAGCTGGCTGACGTGGCTATGACGCCCGTTACTGACTTCACCATCTCTGATGGAGATACGAACGGGCGCAAGGTGCGGGTGGCGACCAAGCTAGCTGTCCCCATCGACACCACGGGCACGGCTACTCACATCGCGTTATGTGACGCAACCCGTCTGCTGTACGTGACCACTTGTACCTCCCAAGCCCTCACCGCAGGTGGCACGGTGGACTTCCCGGTTTGGGACATCGAGATCGCGGATCCGACCTAGGCTGCTGCCGTGCCAGTTCCGAAGCAGCTCATCGCAGAGATCGAGCGCCTCTGGAATGAGGCGGACAACGCGCCGGACAGACAGGCCGTCAGCCGCATTGACAACTCGGCTCTAGGGGTGACCAATCTGAAAATTCACGTCCAGCTGGCGAACCCCGATTGGCCGGGGACGTTGCTCATCCGCATCTTCGACCGAACTCGGAAACTGAACCCGCCTGAGGTGCCGAAGTGACGGTCAGGACCAAGACCCTGTGGTATGCCGCGCAGCTCGCGGCGGACGTGGTGGATGCGACGCTGACTGCGCTTCCGACCATCACGATCTACACCGAGAACAGTAGCCGGGTCTTTCGCTCCGTCAAGGTGTGGATCAACTACGAGGACATCTCGACCGCCACCGGTGCAACAGTAGCCGAGCACCGCTGCGCGTGCAGCGTGGCGGGGGCCGCAGCGACGACCATCACCGAGCTGGACGACATCGCTAACACCGGCGAGAACATGAGCGGGCGGATCGGCCCGTTTGATTTCACCTCGCACTTCACCACGAACTACCCGGCAGCGGACTCAACGACGCTGGCGATCTCGGTCTACTTCGACATCTCGACCGGCACCGGCCTGAACGTCCGAAACGTCAGCGCGATCATCGCCATCACCTATGAATACAACGACACGGCGGCGACGCAGTACGCCACCGCGATCATCCCGATGGAGAGCACGGTCGGGGCCCTGGCGACGGTCGAGACTGAGATCGGCACGAACCAGATCCCGCAATTGACCGGCGCGGGTGGCCTCTTGGAGAACATCGCTGGAGTGACCGTGCGCCAGCAGTTCTTCTTGGTCGAGGGCAATGATGAGAGCACGGGAACCGCGACTGACTACACGCTGAACGTTAGGATCGACACCGGCACGACCCACACCTTCGGCATCACCGAGAAGGCCCTCGCCTCTGACGCGTTCAAGACCTTTGTGCATATTGAATCGCCGCTGGCGAGTGCGGTCCATCAGTGGAAGGCGTGGAGCACTGGGGCGGGGCGGCTGAACCACTGCTGTCACACGATGTACGTGACCTACCAGTTCACGCTCTCCGGCACGACCGAGTTCCTCAACTCGCTGCTGTTTCCATTCGAGATTCCGTCTCCGATGGGCGGCACAGTAGTGGGCGATGCTTCACGGGTCGAGAACAGTTTCTACATCGAGGAACCGGCAACGATCACGCTGAAGCAGAGTGCCTACCGGCTTTCCTTCTTGCCTGGCGCTGGACCAGTTGGTGGGCTTAACACTCGGGCCGGTGCACAGGCGTTCCGTGCTTACACCAACGCTCAGTCGAGTGTCGCAGGAAGCTCCATGCTTCAGCAACGCATCGACTCCGGCAGCGCGCAGGGCGCAGGCATCACCATCGCCCGCGGCAAGAACACGGTCACCCTCGATGCCTACCGCACGGACGCGACCGATCTCGGCTGGAACCTCTCGGGCGTGGTGATCCTCAACTACAAGAGTGGGGTTTCCTCGCAGGGCATCGGGGGGCACAACCACACGACGGTGTGGGGTATCAACATGGATTGGGACGCGGCGTTGACTTCACTTAGGGAATCTACCGCCTCGGCCCCTACTATTCCCGAGACGAACTACTGGGTCAACGGGATGGGGTTCCAGATGAACCATTGGGACGCCGCCTCCGCGAATGGACTTGTGTTCTCTGCCGAGGTGCTGAGCGGGGAGGGGGCGGACGACGGCTGGCGTGATCTCTACGCCGATTTGATCCTCAAGGACGCGGAGCGGGGCTGCCAGCAGATTTGGTGCCGGTCGCGGGGCGACTTCCGGCGTTGGCCGAATGACACCGACACGAACCGGATGGACGTGGAGGGGTCACGCAAGTACCGCTACGCCAACGTCGCGACGTGCGCCAAGGGCGTGGTGCTGATCCTCACCTATCATGCGATTATCTTCACCGTGGCCGGTGATATCACCGGTAGCGCTGGGGGGACGGTGGACATCGACGGCTACATGGAGGATGGAGCCGACATCCTGCACATCGGCTCGACCTCGCGTGTCGGGAATGGCGCGTATTCGCTGACCTGGTACGACAACACAGCGCAGTGCTATGCGGAGGCCTGGGAGAGCAGCACACTCATTGGCAGGTCGGATAGTGCGGTCGCGGCCGGAAGTCCCTAATGGCACTCGACATCACGCTTCGCGACAATGGCGCGAGCAGCTTCGATATCAACCTGTCGGCGGGTGCGATTGCCCTGGTCGTCCAGGATGCGCTTCATGGGCACAGCGCCGAGCAGCTGGTGCTCACGCAGCACAACCTCCTGGTCGTGCAGGATGGACTGCACGGCCACTCGGCCGAGAACCTGGTCCTTGTCCAACACAACATTCTCGTTGTGCAAGACGCGCTGCACGGCCACTCGGCCGAGAACCTGGCGCTTATTCAGCACCAGCTGCTGGCCATCTCGGATGCACTGCACGTGCACTTCGCCGACAATGTCGTGCTCGTCATTCCCGGCGTGCTCGAGATCCAGGATGCGCTTCACTCTCATTCTGCTGAACAGATCGTATTCATCCAGCACCATATCGCATCTCCGGTAACGATCCAACGCAAGACAATTCCGATGGTTCCGTTAGCGGTTCCAGATAGGAGCTTCCCGTCTGATGTCTTCCAGAGGGCTATTGATGGGCAAGCCAAGATACTGAGACAGCAAGTGCGAGACTCAGAGAGGGAACTTACACTCCATGAGCAGGCCATCCGTCAGAAGATGGCCTTGATGGAAGAAGAGGCCGACGAGGACCACGAGATTGCCATTATGGAGATTGAACGGCAATGGGAGCAATTGAGACAAAACCGAAGCGATATCTCCAGAATGCAGAACAGGCTGCGCCTTGAGGCGGCTAGAGAGCGAAAAGCAGAGCTTGCCAAGCGGAAGAGGCGCAAAGTCAAATGACCAAAAACATGCTAGGATAAGGCGATGGCAGACGACAACTCCTACACCAAGCCCAAGCCCACCTCAAATGCCCACGGTCGGGTCTGGGAGATCGTCAAGGCCTCCAAACGGGACTTTCAGGGCATCATCGGGCAAGGCCAGGACATGCGCTTCGGCCCTAGTGGGGCGTTCATCATTCGGGACCCCAAGAAAGCCAAAGAGATCTCCGACAAGTACGGCTACGCACCCGGAGGGACGCGAGATGTGATCGTGGTTGAGCGGGACGAATATGCCGCGTCCTCAAGACGCAATCTGTTCGCGGTCCCCGAACTCCCCTGGAAGAAGCATGAAGACTAAAGAAATCCGAGAGGTTCTGGAGAGTTTTGAAAACGAGCAAACGACTATTTAGGATAGAGCTAAAAAGCTAGGCACAGAACTGAAGAATATGGAGATCCGCTTCCACGAGCACAAGAAGAGACCCAGGAGGAGAAGGAGATCATGAACTACGAAGAGATGACCGAAATCCAGCTGGTGGATGCACTCCATGAGCTGGACAAGCGCAAGAGCGATCTGGCGCGAATCCTGCAAAGCGGCAATCGGTTCGATGCCGCCTTCTATGAATCGCTGACTCACCTAGGATGCCGGCGCTGCATGGGCGAGCAGTACATCGAGAAGGATGCGCAGGGCAAGGCCTGGGCGAGATGGCGCGGCCAGCCTTTGATTGGAACGGAGAAAGCCTGCCGCAGCTGTGTGCATCTACGGTTGATGATGGTCGGGAAGACTGGCTTTCATATCCACGTCTAGGAAGAGAGGACTCATGGAATACTCCACGATGACCAAGGAACAACTCGTAACGGAGATCGCGGCTCGGGAAGCGGAAGTCCAGGTCATTCGGGACTCAATCGAGTCAAGCCAGGCGCTCGATCTCTCCGAATGGTCGGGCTTGCGCTGGACGTACTGTCTGGAGTGCGGGAATCGAACCGTGGACGCAGCCGGCTGCAACTCGTGTTCGGCCGCTAAGGCGGTGTTTGTCGCCAGTCAGAATGGGAGGGAATGATGCCACACAAGGGTCGGTACGGATTGAAAGCACCCAAGAAAAAGAAGAAATCTAAGAAGTCCAAGAAGAAGTAATGGCGAATACCCTCGCGGAAGCCACGTACCGAATCGCTCGTGAGCTCGGCATCGTCGTGGAAGGCATCGCCACGGGCGGTAGCGCGACGACTCTCATTGACACCAACGATCTGACCCAGGCCGATGATTATTGGAATGGCGGCTCGCTCTGGATCCTCCGAGACTCGGCAGAAGCAGCGGCCGCGCCGGAGGGGGAGTTCGCGATTGTGTCTGATTTCGTGGCCTCGACGGATACCCTCAGCCTGCGCAACGTCGCGGCCGGAACCGGGAACGCCCTGACCGCAGCGGCTGCCGCAGGCGACCGATATGCGTTAGGTAAGAAAAGGTACCCACTCCACATTCTGATTTCAAAGGTGAACCAGGCACTGATTGAGATGGGGACCATGCCCATCACGGACACGACAACCATCGACACCGCCTCGGCCCAGACGGAGTACAGCCTCCCAATTGCGGCGAACATGGACCTCCGAGAAGTATGGCTCCAGACGATTACCGGGGACGCGAACGACAACCGCTGGCAGCCGATCCACAACTGGACCATCCAAAAGAGCGCTACCGGGACTGCGGATCTGCTTATGCTCCCGATGCAGTATCCGACCACGCGGGACGTTAAGCTGGTCTACATGGACACCCATCCTGCCTTGGACGACCATGATGACAAGATCAGTGAGCATGTCCATCTCTCGAGGGTAGTCATGGAGGCGACGGTCCTCTCTCTCCTGTGGCGTAAGCAAAAGGTTGGATTGGGAGATGGTACTCTCAATGACCAGCTCAATTCCTACTTGGGTCCTGAAGTCGGCGGCCTTTCTAAGCTCGACAAGGTGCGGGTCCGCTATCCCATCCGATCCCCGATGGCCCATCGCAGATTTTTAGTCGTGGGGCAACGGGTGGCAGAAGATGAGTTCTACACGCCGCCTGCGCCCTAGTTATGCCAACGGTTAGCCCAACCGAAGCCTCCCCTACCCACCATCTTTCGATCAGCGATGGAACGAACACCTATGGCTTTGTGCTGGTGGATGCACGCGGCAATCCGAACCCATCGGCCATCGTCAGGAGCCCCGTTCCACGCACGTCTCTGAAGATGACCCAGGGGAATACCCGCTACGCGGACCTGGAGTTCCCCTACACTACCATAGCCCAGGATGATTGGTCGGGCGGACGCGGGCTGGACAACTTCGACCTGGACCACACTCGCTTTGCGGACAGTCACCGGCTCATCACGCGGCATCAGAACCTCGTCATGCTGGGTCCACAGGAAACGTACACCACCGGCTACAGGAATCTCAATCAATATCTGCCGGGCAAGGTGACCTGGCAAACGCTGACCGGGACCACCCGATATGTGGCGTACAAGTTCACGACCACCGCCGCCTATACGGCAGCGAAGGTTTACTTCTGGGTGCGGCGGAGGGGGACTCCGGGCACGCTCACTTGTGAGCTCCGGTCGGACAGCCCCGGTGATCCGGGCGCAGTGCTACAGACATCGACCGCCACAACCAGCGACATCACCGATACGGTTTCGCGCCTCTATCTGTTCGACATCGCCAATCAGGCGCTTTCCAATGCGACGGCCTACTGGGTCGTGATCTATGGTGCCGGCACGGACAACGCCACCAACTATTGGCAGGCAGGGACGGATGCTGCCGATACGAATAACCTAACAGAGATCTCAACCGCAGGCAGCACCTGGTCCGATGCCACGTTCGATTTGTACTTTCGTGTTGTGGATGCCAGCACCGATAGCGGCGCGATCTTCTTTGAGTACAAGGGCGCCTTCTATTGCGTGGTCAACATCAACACGGGAACCCCCAGGCTTTACATCAATGGCGTGCGGGGTGTCGCAACGGGTGCCGGACAGTCTACGACCCAGCTTGTAGACACCAGCCAGGCGTTTACCACTAACGCACTGACCAATGGGATCCTGGTGCTGGTCGAGGGCACTGGATCAAATACGGGGCGGTACTACTCAACCGTATCTAGCAACACGGCGACTGCAATTGTTGTCTCTCCGGCCCTTACCGCTGCTCCGGTCGCGGATGATACCCTGTATACCGTGGTTGGCCTAAACACCTGGACCTTGATCGCCAGCACGGGGCTTACGGGTCCCGTTACCAGCGTAGCCATCTTCGGGGAGTATGTCTATTTCGCCCAGGGCGATGGAGTTGCCATCCGCTGGATGAGGGAGTTCAACAGCAATGGAACCTGGAGCCGTAGCTTTGGTAACGACGCAGCCAGGATGACCCACCTCGAGGTGGTCCATGATCCGCAGAAGGGAGACCGGTTATGGGGTGCTTCCAATCGCGACCCGCACGGTCGGCGCTCGATTTCCAGTTCGCAATCGGAGAACGGTGTTCTGTCGTTTCCGTTGATCCTAGATGATGGCGAAGATGCCTGGACTGGAGCTGCCAATGTCACTGCCACCAACGACCAGACAGATTTCATAGAGGGCGCGGGCTCGGCCAAGCTGGCCGTCGCCGCCGCGGCGGCCACCGGCATCATAGGCTACGAGGCCACCGCCACTCTGAACTTGCTCTATTACCGGACATTGAGCTTCTGGGCGAAGTCAAGTGTCGTGGTTACAGAGGGCGATCTACAGATGCGCCTCTCTGCTGCGGCCGACGCCAGTACCAGCATTGCGGATTTCAATTTCCCGGATATGGCCGCCAATGTATGGACGTTGGTCACGAGGCCCATTACTCGAGCTGCTGCCTTCAGGGCCGTGGCGTCCATTGGGGTGGATATGGTGACGGATCTGGGCGCCTTCGACCTGTTCATTGATGCCGTCATGGTTACGCCGGGAAAGGCTGTGGGCACCTACACACAGCTTCCGACCGCCTATGGCCGAGTCAATGGCCTAGAGGCATACGGGGATCCCGAAGAGCCGCGGGTGTTCATGGAGGGACAGGCTGGCCATATCACCAATGGTGTCTTTACCCCACTGCCGCTCCGCGAGATGGCAACGGCGCGTTCAAGGAACAATGGCGCAGCATCCACGGTGCATGGTGTTTACCTCTACTTCACCTATCTGCAAGGACTGGAGCGTTATTATCGCAACAACCTGGATGACATCGGCCCTGATCGGGACGAGGGGCTACCCGATGCGCGACGGGGCCCAATCTCTGATCTTGAGGGGTATCCTGGCCGAATCTTCGCCTCGATTGGAGTAGATCCGACCCGGTTTTCTTCGATCCTTGACTACAACCGGCAGGGCTGGCACGAGTTCTATCGAGCTCCCGAGATTGGGCAATCCATTGACGAATTGCACATTCAGGTCATACCAGGCTGGACGCCCGACCGGCTGTGGTTTGTGCAGGGACAGGACCTTGTCTGGTTGCCGCTTCCGGGGAACACGCTCAGGGAGGACACGGATACCGCCTTCACATTTACCCACGAGGGCACGCTAGAGTCGGGCTGGATCTACGCCAATATGCAGGAACTCGAAAAGTTTTACAACAGTCTGAAGCTCATCACACTGGACACAAGTGCCAGTGCGCAGGTCATCGAGGCGGACTACAGAACCAACGAGACTTCGGCCTGGAGTGTGTTGCCGGGAACGTTCGATGCTTTCCGGGAAGAGATTGAATTCACCTCGACCGCGCCGCCCACGGTCACCGGCAGGAGATTGCGCACCCGACTGAGACTGCAAACGAATGACAATACTAAGACCCCGAAGCTGAAGGCCGCCATCGTTGAGGCTGCTGTGCGAGTGCCTGTGAAGTATTCGTATACTTTTAGCTACCGAGCCGCCGATGAGAATCTTGACATCGAGGGCGACGATGACTCATACACTCGGGTGGAGACGCTCATCAGCCAGCTCGATACTTGGGCAAATTCTTCCACCGTACTGACGATGCGCACGATGTTCTCGCCCTATGACAACAAAGAAGTGTTACTGGATCCGACGAGCCTGCGACCCTACAGCGTCATTGCTGATGATCAGCAGGAGGCGCATGTAGGCCAGCTTACGGTGATAGAGATTTAATGGTTCGGGTTCTGCTGAGGCCGCCAGTCTATAGGGTACCTGCCCAGCAGGAGGAACCCGTGGGCCTGGTGCAGGGCATCGAGCCAGACAGCGTGCAGGAGTGGCGTGTGGCGCAAGCGCTGGGGCGCCTGGAGATACCTTTCACCTTTCAGTACGAGATCTTCGATGCCTCGGTGCGGGGTGGCATCACCCTAGATTTCCTGGTGCTGACTGACCCGCTAGCCACTCCGCTTGAGGTAGATGGGGAACACTGGCACTCTGGGGAAAGAAGCTCCGAAGACACGATGCGGCACGTCATCCTAGAGCAGTATTTCCAGGGGAACTCCATGCCACTGGTGATCCTGTATGGAAAGGACCTGGCTACTCAGGAGCAAACCGATAACTCAGTAAAGAGAGCGATACTCAATGCCTAGCCTTTGGGAGCTGATGCCGCCGCTCGTGCAGCAGCGGGTGGAATATCCGCCGCTCGAATACGCGACGCCGATTGAGGTGGCGCAAGAAGTCTACGACGTGATGGGGCAGGTGCTCAGTAGTCAGATACCGTTGACCCCGAATATTGCCGTGGGGTCAGTGGTCATTGATGCGTCTGGGCTAAGACTGTTCAACGCGGGCAAGAACACCATTTATCTGGACGTGGACGGGGATGCCTTCTTCGGCTCCGATCTGGGAGATGCCGCGACCACCTCGCTCGTGATCCTGAACAACGACCAGGCCTACAACGGTGAGGAGCTGGGCGAGGGCGACATCCTATTGGGCGACAACAGCTCCAGCCAGGCCAACATCCTGTGGGATCGCAGTGCGGGCATCATCTATTTCCGGGGCGGTACGACGAACCAGGTGTACATTGACACGACGGGGGCTCTGACCGCGGGCGCCGGAAGCGTCGTTCTAGACGACGGAGGTATAAAACTTGACACCAGCACAATTCAGGTCGACGCAGCGACTATCAGATGGTTCGACGACATAGTAGCCGAGACAACCAAAACGGCTGAGGCGTATGCCGTGATCGTCGGATCGGGGACAAACTATAGTGGCCTCTTCAACCTCAACTCCTATGCACAGACAGCTGGCAGAACAGCAACAATTTCGCTAGAGGCCATTGCTACCGGAGCAACCACTAATAATGCCAGAATACAGATAAATGCCGCCATAAGTGGAGGTTCAAATATACAGATCAATGCCGGCACAGCCGATGTAGACACTGTCATCAACGGCAGTGCTGCCCTGGTAAACCTCTGCAAGTTCGATGCCGGTGTCAACAGCATCGGGATTGGTACCGGCACTTTCGATGCTACAGGTCGGCAGGTGCTCGTCTTTGACAACGGTACGGCGCCCGCCGCGAGCGTGACGGACGCGGCCCAACTCTGGGTCGCCGACGTCGCTGCCGGCAACTCTGACTTCCGCATGCGCACTGAGGGCGGGACGGTGGGGCGGATATTCAATGTGGTGACGGCGGTTTCGCATGACGCCACACAAACCATTACCACCTCTACTACAACCAATCTCGTGTGGAACACCGAGCTGGTAGATGACGAGGGCTGGCATTCAATAGTGGCAAACACAGATCGCGTGACTGTCACGGAGGCGGGAGAATATCTGGCCACGGCCTATATAGAATGGGACGCCGACCCCACAGGACAGAGACTGCTGCGAATCAGGGACAGCGCGGGCAATGTTTGGGCGCTAGTTCGAGATTTGGGCGAAACAGGTATTTCTACTGCGCAATCTGTTACGGGCGAACGCACGTTAGCGGCAGGCGCTTATGTATTTGTGGACGTCTTTCAAAGCTCAGGGGCCAACAGAACGATTTCAACGTTCCCTAGATTTACCCTCATCAAGCTGAGATAGGAGAAGTCATGGACCTGCAACTGACCGAGCAAGAAAGGCAATTCCTTCTGTCGCTGCTGGACCAGGTGACAGTACGTGGTATCGAGAGCAAGGCGATGGTCCTGCAGCTGATGGCAAAGCTCAGCGGGCGGGCGGTTGTGCCGGAGGCCGGCGGGGCGATCCTGTCTGCGGCGGAGCGCCCCACGCCCGGCAATCGGGATGGCAGGGAGGCAGCGTGATAATGAAGCAGCCAGCGCTGGGACTCAAGTACGGGGTCACGCAGACGATGATTTCGAAGATCATACTCCGGCAGAGCCGGAAGCATATCTAATGGCTGCTGGGAAGGGCGCAATGGTCTGGCAATTACGGCGCTGGAAGAACGGAGACCCACAGCAGCAGGCAGCACACGCCAAGGAATTGGGTCTGAGTCATGTCAGCATCAAGATCGTGGACGGCCGGCAGGAGAGGTGGGAGGGCAATCTGCCAAGGCAGAATGCGGATCTACTACCGGCGACGATCACGGCCCTTCGATCGACAGGCATTGGTGTGACAGGGTGGGGGTGGACATACGGCGGGCGCTACGTGGCCGGAGTGTTTAGCAAGTCAGTTACGATTGCGAATGAAGAAGGTCAGTTGGCCGCGATGCTCTGCAATCGGTACGCGATTGACGAATTCCTGATTGACGCCGAGGGCGAGTACAACCGAGCTGGCATGGATCAAGTGGCGCAGGGGTATATGGTCGGCTTCGAGGGTTCGCTACCGACCGTGCGGCATTTGCTATGTAGCTATCGATTCCCGAAGACGTATCAGCCGAATTTCCCAGTTGATGCCTTTGCTACCTATCAGGAAGGTTGGGCACCGCAAGTCTATTTCATCGGAGACAGTCGGCAAGATGGCGGAGCGATTCAACTGGAACGGAGCAAGATTCAGTACGATGGGATCCAATCTCTGCCGTTCTATCCCGTCGCGCCAACCTACGTCGCAGCTGGGCCGTGGACTGCAACTGGAACTCAGCTGAGATTGTTCTTTGAGAAGGCTATTGCCCTGGGCTGTGAGGGCGTGAGCGTGTGGGATCTGCCACAGGCCAACGCCGATCAATTGCTGGCGATCAAGAACTTCGTCTGGCCGGGCCCGGTCCCGCCGCCGCCCGATCCGGTGCCGGTCGAAATCCGGGCGCCTGCGGGTAGCATCGACCTGACCTTCATGGAGATCTGAGTGGAGACCCTGGCGCCCTGGGCGCAGTTCGGCCTGGCTGGCCTGTTCGGCCTCTTCGCGGTCGTCGAGACCCGCGAATTCCTGAAGTCTCTGAAGGAACAGCGGACATCCAGCGACGCGGCCGTGCTTGCCGCGCAGGGCGCCAACTCGCAAATTCTCCAGGACCAGCGGAAGGCCTTCCTCGAGGCCCTGAGCGCGATCACGGCCGAGGTCGCGAAGCTGGTGGAAGTGACGGCCCGGATGAACGAGCTACTCATCCGGCACGACGAGAGCGCCGAGGCGGCGATCACGACGCTGGTCGCCCGGGAGCGAAGGAAGAAATGACCGCCGAGAACACTCCCTCCTGTTAGTTCGGTGGGCGCTGGGCCTATGGCTTGCCCTCGATCTCCTGACAGGCCCCAAACTCGATCACAAGGATCCCCCGGATTGGCTGATATTCAACTCCATCCGGTGGCTTCCGCTTATCGAACGCTGGCATCCGGAATTCCCGGAACTCGACCCGGCCTGGGTGTTGGCGATCGTCGCTCAAGAGAGTCAAGGCTTTCCGGATCTCATCGCCTCCGACCGGGTAGGATCGGTCGGATTGATGCAGATTGCTCCTTTCGAATGGCGCCCTTCGGCCAGCGAACTCAAGAATCCTTCTGTCAATATCCGGTGGGGGATGGGGATTCTCAATGAGCTGGTTTCTCGACATCCAACGGATCTCCGCTTGGTCTTTGCCATTTACAACTGCGGAGAGATCGGAGTGGAGATAGGTCGCTGCGGTCGGCATGGGGGATTTGCTTATGCCGAACTTGTGCTAGAGTATTGGGTGCCGATTCTTCGAGGCGCCGTCCATCAGGTCGCTGCTGGCGGCTATCCGGAATTGGCAGATTGGATGCAACAGTTTTATCCTGAACGAAATCTGTTAGGCTGGCTCACATCGCTGGGCTATCGCTGGGGTTTAGGTAAGTGGCACAAAGAAGAGGAGGCGCAACGGACTGGCTTCGACTGCATCTCAATCGGACGAAACCTTTGGATCTGTTAGGAGACAAACATGGCACTCGATCCTGGACAGTTAGCACTTCTCGGCATTGCGGCTTCGGTAATCTCGGCACTCCTACGTTTCATCGCCAGCAGATTTGAGTTCGAGGTTCCGAGTCCGTACGCGAAGATCCTGGTCTTTGTGGTATCCGTCGTAGTGACGGTGATCTGGGTGAAGCCCGCCGTGGAGTTCTCGAGCGATCCGCTGGAGTTCGCCAGCAACCTGGTTGCGGCCGCGGTCGCGGTGATGGGGGCAGCCCGAGCAAGCTATGAGCTCCTACTTGGACGCCTGGGTCTGAACAAGCTCGTGTAGTCTTCCTCTCCTCCTTACGCAACAGAGCCCGGTTCGGCGGCCGGGCTCCTGCGTTTAAGTCCAGATGGGCGGGCCGGGCGCGACTCCGGCTACGGTTCGCTAGATGCACCTAGCTTTGCTGGCCTCTGTCTCAGCCGTGTCCTGCCAACTTTCAGCGTGTCTGCTTTCCACGCCGCCGCCCATCTTCATGCTGGTCCGATAAAGGTTCCATTCGGTCCCCGCCGCTGCCGGATCAGGTCCAATCGGGGCAGACCGAGTTTCTTACGGAGATCAGGGCGCTTGGGTTCCCAGGTCGGTTCATTGGCATAGCGGTAGGCTACGGCTTTATTCACCCCAAGCTCCAGAGCAACGGCTTTCCAAGAATGGAGCATCTCATATCGGTTCAGGACCTCTTGCTTTGTAGGCATCCGATTACAGAGTTATAACGTGTTCCTGTAAGCCGTCAAGGATTTTCGTCCGGTTCGATTCTGAAGTGGCGATTAGATTGGAGGATGCCGTTTCCACCCCTCCATTTCCACCCGTCGATGTTATGCCACACAAGGTTTGGAAGCATGGGGTGTTTGACTCCGAGGCGTTGCTTTTGGCGTTCTATCCAACTGCAATAGCGGCATTCACCATGAGTACCTTTCCAGTCATGCAGTAGTCTCAATTTCATCGAGCCTCCTTAAGCACAAACAGCCAGCAACCGGCAGGTGTCTTGGGATCCTCCTCCACCCCGAGCATCTTCCCTGGACTGTCCGCCAGGACAGGCTGGCGGCCGTAGACTTTGCCGGTGAAGGCATCGGCGCCGTGGCGGGCGCGCAGGGCTTCCCGGGCCTGGATCAGCTCATCGCCGTCGCCTTTGCGGAATTGCCAGGCGATGCCGGTGGTCATAGTTCTAATTCTTTCTGCCCGCTATCAATTCGTCGCTGGCGGCGGGTTTCCGCCGCGTGTCGGCGGTGCAGATCGCCATCGTAGCGCAGGTGGCAGCGCTGGCACATCGCCTTCAGATTGTCGTCGCTGCAGTTCTCCGGGCTATGATCCAGGTGGGCCACCGTCAGCACCACCCGACCCTGGGCCCAGCGCGCTGGTTCTCCGTCAATCTCCTCGCAACGCCGCGGTCCCGGATGCGTCCGGTGCAGGCCGCATTCGCCTTCGCACTCACAACGCCCACCCGATCGCTTTCGGATGCGGGCACTGATCGCGTCCCAGTCCGGAGGATAGGGCGGCCGGTCGGTGCGAGTCACGGTTCTTCGACCTCGATATTGAAAATGGCCTTCATCAAGCGGGCCTTGAGCTTGTAGACTTCGGTGCGCATGCCCTTCGCGTCCTCGACCACAGTCTCCTTGCGTTCGTTGTCGTAGTACCGGAAGTCTGCGAAGTACCGGCAGATGTGGACCCCGTTGATCTCAATATTGAACCTGGGTTGAAGCTCCAGCTCCGAGATCAGGCCGCCGACCTGGAGAGCCTTGAGTTCTTGGTAGCGGCGTGCCTCAAGCTTGCTGTGGAACACATGCCCGTCGATCTGGGTCGGGACGTTGCCGTACTTGCTCATGTCTGGAACAGCGGCATATCTGTCATAGCATCCGAATGTTCAAGTCGGTCTTTGCTAATGCGACAGGCCACTGGATCAATATCGAATCCAATGAATCGTCGCCCGATAAGCTGACATGCAATTCCAGTCGTGCCGCCACCGACCATCGGATCACAAATGAGATCGCCCGATGCGGTGAAGCAATCGATAAAATAACGCGCTGAGCTAACATCTTGACCCCAGTGATGCCATCTCTTATCGGCTCCATTGCTAGTGAACAGACCGAGCGTTCCCGTTCTTGGCAAGCCTCTTCCCTTGCTATAGGCAAGTACTGGCTTCGATCGGGTCATGATCGGTACTTTCGTGTTGCCGCGCGGCCAGATCATGCCGCCCTCTTTACCAGCCAGTTCGATCTCATACTTCCAGAAAAACTCAAGGCCCGGCACGTTGAACGCCGCAAAAACCTGATCCAAGTACGCACCGCCGCAGAGTGCTAAGAAGAACCCACCAACTCGTAGGATCCGCGAGGCTTCACGTGCCAAGGGCTGGTACAGCCGGAGGAATTGCTTGGCGTAGGGAGGATCCGTGAAGATCAGATCCACGCTCTCATCCGCCAGCGGGATGCGAAACGCACTAGCCTGGGTGAGGATCGGACGGCTCCTCTTTGGCTGCAACGCATTCGTTGGGCGTAACTACGGTAAGGCTCAACTCGTGCCGATAGTGGCGATGGCCCTGGCTGTCTGTCCACGAGGAACTTGCTGGGCATCCACAAACCGGGCAGATCAGCATGGCCATGCCAGTGACGGATTCGCTCATTCCTTCTCCTGTTGGGCGGCGGCGAATTCATCCCATGCCGTCTGCATTCTAGCGGTCCATAGTTTGTCGTCATTGGCGGGATGTGGCATGTCATTGTCGCCACGCAATTTCGCTACCTCTAACAGCTCTTCGCTGGCACTTCGAAGTCGCTCCATCGCCTCCAGCTTGGCTTTGCATTCCTCAAGCTCTCGCATCATTGCTAAGCTAGGCGTCTGATTGATGATGCTCTCGGCCAGTTTCAGCTTGGCTTCGAGGGCGGCGACATATTCTGCCGCCTCGCCGCGTAGTTCTGCCACGATGGTCGATACTGTGTTCTCATAGCGCAGGAAGACCATCACAGTCTCATCGCCATTGTTCTTGGCGAAGTCAACGCCTGTTCGTATCATGTTCTCCTCCTAGTCATGCTTACGTCCGCAGCTCATCCGGCCCCGCCGCGCGGGATATTTACACGGCTCACCATCCATCAGTCCTCCCTCGCATAGATCCCGGTCGAGATCCTTTCCGGCTCCAGCGTCAACGTACTCCTGATTGACCCGCACCCACTCCAGGACGTAGGGCCTGGGCTCGGGCGGTGAGGAGGTCGGGAAGCTGCGCGGCCCGATCTTGATGGACATGCCGCGCCAGTATTCGTTGGCCTTAGTCATGAAGGGTAGCTTTCATGTCCTTATAAGCCTCATCGAGAGACGATTCACCCTTTCCGAGTGGAGGCTCGATGACCCTCCATTTCACGCTTTCAGCTTGGTAAACAAACTCACGGATTGCGCCTTTCAACTTCCCCACCACCTCCAGCAGCCAGGGGATGTCCTCTCTGGCCTTTGACACGAACAGCATATTGGCCTGTTGGTCTTTGCGGCCCAAGTCCCCATAAGGGATCAATCGGCCATCGGGACCGTGGTCTCCCCATTCAGCATTCATAGTGCCGATTGGTTGATCGACAGGGATACTCCAGACTTGGCCGCATACACACGGGCCTTCGATCACACGATCCTCATGGCAAGCGCGCCACGGTCCTTCGGTCGCTGCTTCTGCTCTGCTCTTGATCTCAGCCAGTCTGGTCATTGTCTCCTCACATCGGTGGCGGTCGCTTTTGGTGGTATGAAACCATCCTGGTACAGGTCTTGCACTGTCTTCCCATCGGCCAGCCCCCGATGTCGTTCTTCTTGCGCCACATGCCGCACAAAGAGTTCAGGTTCCGCTGCCAGCGCCACTTGTAGTCCCAGCCGTGAAAGACCTTTCCGGTCGGGAGGCGGGCCCAGACGATCACTGCGCCTCAACCATTGCAACGGCCTGATCATGTCCGCGGCGCGCTTCTTCTAAAGTGCTGTAACGGTCACAGAAGTCATCATGCTTGCCGCCGAAGATCATCGTTTCAAACAGGAGCGGAGGGCCGTGCCCAAACTGATGGTTCAATCCCAGGAAGACGGTCGAGACGGTAGCGTCCTGAACCACAGTTTGAGCAACGCGTCGTTTCTCTCCGTTCTCGAACCAACGAGCCCAGGTCATAAGATCGACCTTCTTCGTCTTGCCATTCTCTGTCAGAATCCAGTGATCATTCATGAGAACAAACTCAACTGACCTTGAAAGGCTCGACGCGCCAGATCCCTCTGCTTCCGGATACGGGCCATGAGGGTCAAAGATCTCTTCCGCTCCTCGGAATAGCAGGCTTGGACTTCTTCGAACGAGCCTTCCCAATATCCTTGTGCCCCAGAACTCGAGCAGATGAACGCCCCTTGTGGAGTCTGGCGCAGTCTCTCGATCGCTTCTCGGATCTCCCGGTCGCTGATCTTTTCGACCCGATCCACCAGGAGCGGAACGTGATAGACCAGCTCTTCCCTCGTGACGGCGCTCATCTTCTTGCGTCCTTGAATGAGCTTCAGCACCGCGTTCCCTATATCGTCGGGAGCTTCCTGGATACGGGGCCGGGCTTCGATGTCGTGGAGGAGGATGGCGTCCATAGATCCCTAGCGTTTCAATCCGGCAGGTTTCTGACCCTCGGGCTTGATAATCCAAGTCTTTCCCCGCTCCCAGTAGCTATTCGGGCTGTGATGAAATCTTGAAGCCATCCAATCTTCAATTACCTCTCTTGGGCTAATATCTCCTATATGTCTAGTCCCAGCAGAGCTTTCAACTGTAAAGTGCGGTCTCCATCCTAAGTCTCTCCATTTTCGCCAGAGAGTGAACGCTGCGTATTTTCGATTGCTCATGTTTTTCTCCCTTCAGGCGTACCTATTCTCACCTATCGGAGTCACGGTGCTTTGCTCTGACGGTCCCGGATGCCCTATCCGACCTCGCTTGCACCTTCTCCCCGATTCGGGGCGTGTGATCTGATCTGTTGCCGGTAGCCTCCACTATCCCGTAAGACGACTGGGGTTGTCGGAGGGTTAGTTCGCCGCTTGCATGACACACTGACCAGGTGCAGTTTCGAGTCGGTTGACTATGAAACAACGGGGCCGCTGGCGAGGCGGCATCGCTGCCACCGCTAGCGGTGTCTGTAAACTCGGGGGCTGGATTGTCCAGCCGTCCCAACGATAGGCGTGTGCCGACGCCTGGTTTTACACCCCACTCCTGCGTACTCGCGACCTTGGCTAATGTCAGTCGCCCCAGCACCGCTAAGTTTGCGGGCCGGTTTAGGAACTTCTTCCAGAGCGGGTTTTCCCCAGCGGCAACCTGTGGGGTCTCGTTGGGCGGATTCTCTTGCGCGCCAAGCCGCCCCGAAAAATGACTGATGCACACTGAGAGTGTGAGCTGCTGATGTGGAAGAGAGACTTTGGTAAGTCTCGGCAGCCACACCCTCTCGGTGTGCATCAATGAGCGCGCGGATCGCGCGCTTGCTCTCTTCCACAGTCCCATCATACTACACTTTCCTTTCAACGCAAGCAATCGCCACGCCTGCCGTATACCTTGCGGGCGCGCCGCACATCTTCGGGTTTGACGATCTTCCGCAAGAACTCTGCCAGCTCCTCCGGCTTCCAGGCCATTGCTCTCACCGTGCGCCAGTGTTTATCCCGCTTGATCTTCAGGTCGATCACTGAGACGACCGAATAGAGGCCGATGGGGAGCGGCGGCTCATTCATGGGGAAGGTTTGGGAACAGGCCGGCCCTTCCGAACGGGGAGGGCTTGTGGGGTCTCGGTTGGGCCGGCCTGGGGTCCCCGCATCAAGAATTACCGCGGGCCGCTAGGATGGTTTCCTTCACGGCTTTCACGCCAGGCAAGTTCAGCGCGTCCTTCAATGACCTGGCCTGCGCATTCAAGGCTGACTGATCAATCAGAACAAGGGCGATCAGATCGGGCCGTGCCTCGATGATGTGCTTGACGAACGCCATCTTGTCCGTGACCTCGGCTTTCCACGTTTCGCGGGTAGAAATCCCAGAGATCTTCGGAGCTGCCGAGGAGACAATCGGGGCCAGTTTGCTCTGGGCCTGTTCGCGTAATTCTTCGGCCCGCTCGCCCTTGCCTTTGGACTCGGCCTTCGATGCTTGCGCTTCCAGTTTCTCTCGTTCTTTCCGGGCTTGCTCGTCAGCCCTGACCTGTAACTCGCGAGCGATCCGGTCTTGTTCAGCTTGGAACTCTAGGAGCTTGCCTTTGAGTGTCCGCTCGGCCTGGGTCAGCCATTCCTGTGCTGGTTTGAAAAACGCGTTGACCTCCTTGAGGGCTTGGTTGATCGGCCCTGTAATTGAGGTTCGCTTGTCCTCGATTTCTCGAGCCAAGCTCTTGATGCTCTTTAGATCCTCACCGACGGCGATTGCTGCCTCGGACGAGACGATCTGCCTAGCGGTCGCATAGACAAGCAACTGCTCACTCCTCTTGAATAACGCTTCATCTGGCCGTGGCACAGTCAATGCGACGAGATTGCTTTCGGTGCTCATTTCAATGCCTCCTCTAGTCTCTCAATCATCTGTCGGGTGCGCAACCAATCCTTGAAACGGTACCACTTGAGGCGGATTGCGAGTCTCATTGGCTGTTCTCATATTCATCGCGGGCAGTATTGGCGGCCATGTCGGTGTCCATGCCGTCGTATCGCCGGGCCCGATAGATCTTCGCCCAGCGTATGACGTTCTGCAGCGGTTCGGTGATCTCGAACTCTGAGAGGACCAGGATACTCATTGCGTTCTGGGGATTCTCGGCTAGGCCTTGGGCGATCAGTTCCTTGACGTAGGCGGCGGGCCAGGACGGCAAACGAGCGGGGATCTTAGTGGGGATCTTAGTGGGGATCTTGGGAGTTTCAGTCCCCGCCGTACTTGTGGTCGTGGGCTTCTTCGTCCCAGCGTTCACTGCCTTTGGGGACGCCGTAGCCTTGTGTTCCAGCGTCTCTGTGTAAGGCATTTCTTCCGCGGGCGTCGGATCGAACCCGGCAAGCTGCATGATCCAGGACAGCGAGAGCCGGAACGCCTTGCCGGTCGCTCGAGTAATTGCCATAGAGCGAACGGCGTACTCATCACGACCCGACCAGTTCTTCTCTCCGATGGTACAAACAGCCGAAGCGCCGCCAATGACCTGTCCGTCGGAAACCCTGACCAGTTCCACATATGCCTCATAGCCCGGATCGCCATTCAGGGACTGCTCGGCAGTCAAGAGCTTGACATCTCGCTCGCGGGGCATAATTCCGACGATGGCCCCGAGAGTCGTCCAGCCCTCGACCATGACATGAGTCCGGCCGCGGATCTCCTTGTAGAGCTGCCGGTCCTTGATGACCTTAGCCAAAGCCTTGGCGATTGAGGCTCCTCTTGCAATCACGTCCTCGGGGGCGAGTTCGATCATGCCGAGCTGAACCCGGTCTGCCTTAACGATGCTCATGGTCTCTACTTCTGTTTCGTTCATGATGCCTCCCTGAGTAATCGAGCGCCCTCTCGATCAAAGGCCCGCTGAATGTCCGGCGGCGGGTCTCCGGGTATCTGCTTCGACTTCCACAGTGCGATCGCATTCTGATCCTTTGCCCGCTCATAACACTTGAGGTGGGCGTAGCGGATCTGGCGGTACATGGTGCCCGTCCGGGTACTCCTGAAGTCCGGGAGTCTTATTGCAGCTGGAACAGGGAGCTTGACGATCAGATCACCGACTTGGTAGCCGTCGCAATAGCCGGAAGACCCGCATTCCCCGGCGTATTTGGAGCGGAACGGGGTAGGACTAGAAGGGGAGTTTATGGGATGCCTTCGGCTGGGCTAACCAGTTCTCAGTGTCGAGGTCTACCAGCTCCTGGTTCTGCTTGTGGAGTGCTTCATTAGTGATGAGTAGCGAGGTGACTTCATCGGCGATTTGGTGGAGGCGGGCCCAGAGTGCGGGCGGCCGGAGCGTTCCTTGTGCTAATTGGCGCAGGCTGATGTCAGGCGGTGTCATTGAGTCCCTTTCTGTTGGCGCACGATTTTCGCGATGCCGGAGATGCTGAGGTCAAAGCGAGCTGCGAGTTTGGAGTAGGAGAGTCCGTCCTCATTCCAGAGTCGGGCGATCTCAGCATTTCGGGCGTTGAGTTCCGCTTTCGCGGCGGGGGAATTGCTGGCTCGGCGCTTACGCCCGTTGGTGGTCATGGTTTTATGATCCTGACGTTTGACATGGAACCCGTCTCGAATTCCATCCAGCTCTGGGAGCCGCAATGTTGGCATTTGAACAGGACAACTCCCTTGGCGGGATTCCTGGCGTAGCTTTCTGTTTTCGGGTGTCCATAGTCATGCTCGCCTGAGATGAAGCACCAGGCGCGTTTCAGCTTGGTGGTCATTCCTTCCGCTCCAGTTCGCGCAAAGCCATTAAAACGCACAATAGGTTCATTCCCGTTGCTCGGCGTGGTCCTCATACTCCCACGTCAGAAGCCAGTCCAGCCAGCTTAACTGTGCCCGTCTAGGTTCGCACGTCTTGCAGTCACCCTCTTGGAGATGGTGCCAATTGACGAAGGGCTCAAAGAATGTTCCGAGCGAATCTCCGACATCCTCGTGACACCGGCAACAGTGGTGGTAGAACACGAAAGCGGCGGTGATCTTTGAGTGGCCTATCAACGCGCAGACGATCCGGCGAAGGTGCATCCCTTGCTCTCCGGGTCGGCCTTTCATGCCGGCCATTGCCGGAAGTAGATCCTTACCTCGGTACATAGCGTGTCAGCCTTCCCCCCCCCGATGCTCTTATGGCTGTGGTGCTCATGGCTTCAGTAGTCCTGGGAAGTTAGCATCAGCTAGTAACCAGTCCGGCACCGTTCCAATGAGGCTTACTTCGTGCCTAGGATTGAGGTTCTCGTTCAGGCTTCCTACGCTTCTTGACTCAACGATGGCTTCGTAGAGCAGTTGGTGTATCCGACTCCATAGAGGGTCATCGTCATAGAGATGGAGAGTTAGCCTCACGCGCATTCGCTTGCTACTCATGGGATGCAGACCCAGCTGAAGACCGCATCATCCGGCCAGCCCAGGCAGATGGCGACGGGCTTTAGCCACACGAGGATATTGCCATTGGCATAGAGGGCGGCGACGGTAGCTACCAGGTACAAGGCGATCAGGCGCTTCATGGTTGCTGCTCCTGCAAGTCGGCCATTCTAGAGTAGACCGTGTCGAATTCATTCGTGCCATAGGGAAGCAATCCGTAGACCGTCATGCGATCAAACAGTTTGGATGCGGTGTCGTCGTGTTTGTACCATTTGCTGTCGATGTTGATTCCATTCGGGTGCAGGCGGTGCACATCCCAATCGGCTTGACTGTGGGAAACCAGCTTGCCACAGCCGCAAATGTAGACGGTCTGGTAGCGGTGGTAGATGCAGTCACAGCCCAGTTGGTCAATCTGCCAGTCGGTGTATTGGGTCATGATGTCCTCTCTTGATTGAACGGCCAGGGGCGGGCTCGGTTTCCCAAGCCCGCAATCTCGCTGTTCAATTACAGCCAGCGCTGTTTTAGAGCGTAGCCTCCGTCATTGTGCATGTGGTCTTTGTGGCAGTTACATAATTCACCATCTGCGCCCATTCGATCCGCCTCGCTCATGTGGGGAGTGTAGTCTCTGTCACCGTTTGAGTGGTCATTAGAAGGGCATCCCTCGCCGATACAACCGAACCCGCCCTTGAATAGGCCATAGGACAGCTGGTAAACGGCCCAGAAGCCCATATCCATACCAGCACCGCCTATTTTTATTCCCCATCGGTCGCGATCTAGCCTACAGTCCAACAGCTCGGCGGCGGGGCCTGCGAGGGTGTAGGGAGTCCCGTCTACCATTCGGATCAGGTCAATCACTCGGGTCATACCTGATCTACTTACGTGGCGTAGTACTGTGTAGATTGTTTCACCTGGCTTGATATCCGCGAGTAGCGGATGTAAGGAGGACTGCTCGGTACTCATTGCGTCACTCTCCTAATAGGTGGCTCGGTGTAGCCATCCTGCCCACAACCTATGTTATGGGCAGGCGGGCCTACTGAGCTATGCTGCCATTCGGTACTCTACTTGCGACCTTTCCAGTCGTTCGATTCTCTCAATAAGCTGGGTTCGAAGTCTCAGGGCGAGCCAAGTCAGATCCGCTTCGGGGCCCATCGCGAGCTCATGGTCAATACGCATTCTGACCTGCACTTCTTTTGCACCCATTCGGTACCCTACGCCTAGGCCAGATGTCCAGTCTTTCGGCGTACGGTAGGCAGCTCCGAGGTACCCGGAAAGTGCCTTCCTGCCGCCGGCGCTGTTCTTGGTGGTGTAGTCTGCTCGGCAGGCCGGAAGCTGGGCGATCATCCCCACGGGCTGATACTCGGCCAGTCTGGGCGCCGCTTCTGCAATCCGAACGGCATCCTCTTGGTACTCAAAGCCTTGCCAGGGCGCCGCTAGACTCCAGATGCCACTGACCAATAGCTGGCCCCTCGGCATCTCCTTGCTGTATCCTACTGCCTCCCGCATGGTGCAGGGCTTGCCGCCGTTACTGTTTGTGCGCATGTTCTGCATCCTTCTCGCGGTAGGCTCGGTCTAGCCTGTCCCGCCGGCATTCCAGGATCCCAGCGGGCGAAGCGGCCGAACTACTCCGTGGCCTTAGCGTCTCGTGCCTTTGCGCGTTCCATCGCCGCGGCGTGGTTTTTGGCGTATCTGACCTGACTCTCTGCGTTCGCCTGCCAATAGTGCGCCGCGCACATCCCATTGAGGATCGCAAACGTTTCACAGTCTGGGCCAGAACACTTTGGGCGGGTGATGCTGATGGAGTCCGTCATGGTCTAGAGTCCTTGTATGGGTTAGGTCAACCCATCCCGCCGGCATCTAAGGATGCAAGCGGGCGAGGTGGCCGAACTACTTCGGCTGTACCTGGTGTCGACAGAATACCGCTGAGGTCCACGGGCGCTTACCTACAACCTCGGCCTCTCCGGTTTCCTCGTTCTTGCGGGTCACCGGGGCGTAGGTGGCGATCTTCACGGCCTTCTGGCCCTTCTGGACCTGGAATCCCTGTGCCAGCCAGCGCCGATAGGTGAATACATCCTGATAGGGCTGGCAGCCGCAAGGTAGGGACGCCGCCACTATGGCGTAATTGACGGCGGAGAACCGATCGAACCTCACTGCTTCTTGCGCACTCATTCTGGTACTCATTTCCGTATCCTCTCCCGTGCCACTATCCTACACTATCCTGCACGGGATGTCAAGCAATTCGCAAATCTCTCATAATTCGTGCTAGGATAAGCGCATGCCCAGCTGGACGCCTACAACCTTCCAGGACCAGCCGGCCCGACTGTATGAGGACGGCGCTATCCGTAACGATAAGGGTCACTTCTTAGCGAGGCACCCTAACGCTACCGAAGGATTACGCCGCCGGCTTAGGGCGATAGCGAAGCGCAACGGTTCCGATGAGTCGGCCGTTATGAAACTCAACGGCGGCCAGGCAATGCACATCCTCAAGGCACACGGGCAGATAGAGCGCAAGGTTCAAGCTCAGCGCGCCGCCGAGTTCGCGATGATGCAAGCGGCCGCATCGTCAAGCCCTGGCAATCCCAAAGTACCTACAGAGGCTTGGGGTCTGCTCGCCGGCAACCTCACCGAGCGGGCCTTGATGGATGAGAACACAGGCCACGCGGTCTCAGCCATCGGCATGATCGGCCGAATGACCGGCTATCTAAGCGATGAGACTGGCAAAGCTCCGCAGCAAGCGATCCAGGTCAACGTGACAATCGAAGCTGGAGCCCTGGACCAGGCCGAGATCCTGGAGGCGCGATGGTCGGAGAGGTACGAACCCCTACAGCTGGAGGTGCCAGACCCTGACCCGCCAGATGTACAGGAAGATTGACAAGGTTATGATAACTAATAATTATCGCAACCATGAAGCCTAGGCGCGGTGGACTGCTCAGAACAACCCTACAGGACGTGGCCGATGGTGCCCAGACGCCAACTGTGGGGGTATACCTACTGGCCGAGCTGGGCCAAGTCGTCTATGTGGGCAAGGCTGACGATGGCGTAGACCACAGACTGCGCCAACACATGCACCGCGGTAGTGATATAGGCAAGTGGCTGTACTCCCGCATGGAGAGCTGGCGCAGCGTCCGTCTCGATGTCCTGATCCCGCCTGGTACCTGCGCCGATGTCCCGGCCTGGGTGCGCAATGTCGAGCTGGCCTGCATCCGCCGCTTCCATCCTTTGCTGAACACCGCCAACCGAGGGCGACGGTGATGTGGACCGATGCCCGAGGGCGGCCAGGGTTGGGGGTGAGGGGAGAGCGAGGCACCGTGCCGCGGTGAACTCAAACTGAAATGCGCATCCCCCCACCACGTCGGCCTTCTGTGTTTGCTCTTGCTGTTGGGTTCCCTTGAACGCAAAAAGTTCTATGTTTCTCAGAAGAGGAGTAGCCGATATGAAATTCCGCAAGAAGCCGGTCGAGGTTGAGGCGGTTCAGTTAACCTGGGCCAGCTGGAGCGAAATGTGCGAGTTCGCCGGCGTCGGACGGCTCGACGAGGGCAAGCCGGAAGGGTGCTACATCAAGCTCGATGAGGCAGGGAACATCTCTTCATCCGACGGACCCGACGAACGCAACGAGATAGGACTCCGCGTACCGACCCTGGAAGGCCTAATGCTCGCCCGGGAGAACGACTGGATTATCCGGGGGATTGCTGGCGAACTATATCCCTGCAAGCCAAACATCTTCGAAGCAGCATACGAACCGGTAGCGGAGCCAAGCCCAGCATGACCGAGGATGTGCACGTGCTCCCGTTAGACGATCTCTTGCCCCATATTGACGTGGGGATTGAGTGCCCGTGCGACCCTGTCATCGAAGTCTACGGCGCAAACCTCTTGGTGATCCACAATAGCTATGACGACCGGGAGAATGACGAGCGACCCACATGATCGCCACCCTTGTTTTTGCTGTCTTCGTGTGGATTGCCTGGACAGGTTTAGAGGAGAGGGGGCTACGGGTTGTGTGGGCTGGGTTTCTTGTGATGGGGTGGTTCGTGTTCCTGTGGGCGGCGGGTGTTTGAGCGAATACCCAAGCAGTATCGGGCTGAGGCAAGCTATCTTCCTACGCAGAGGCTTGAGTACATCATCGATGTGGGGGCCTACATTGGATACACCGCGTTGGCATTTCGGAGGTGGTATCCCGAGGCGAGGATTGTAGCGTTCGAGCCGCTGTATTTTGAGGAGTTGCTGAAAAACACCGAGGGTCAGGAGATTGAATGTCGGGCCGAGGCGCTGGGGGCGAGGGAGGAAATTCGGGAATTCAGCTTCGGAGATCAAAGAAAGGCAGTGCCGGTACGTCGCCTTGAGGAAATCGTCAGTGGGGTACCTGACTTCATCAAGATCGACGTGGAGGGATTTGAGGCGGCGGTCTTAGAGGGGGCGTATCATCTTCTTGAGAAGCATCGGCCGATTGTCCAGCTGGAAGTCCTGCATGGGAAGAGCGTGTTTCGCGCCTTCTTTGAAAGCCTGGGGTACCGCGAGGCATGGTACCTGTGGCCGGATGCGATCTACCTGCCGGGAGATAATATGACCAAGACTAAGAGTATCAAAGTAGAGTCGAGTGTTCCAATGGCATCGGTCACATTCACGAATCTATCCACTGAATTAGCCTCAGAGGTTACGTGGGTCCTTCCTCCGGGGTTAGCGAGGTTCCGGTGTCCCAGTTGTTCCAACATGCTGGGCGATCCGGGGAGCTGTAATGTGTGTAAGGAGTTCAAGTAATGCCAATCAAGGGTGTGAGGTCTTAGGCAGATGTCTAGTGAAGGCATCTCTGGATTTCAGCACGTTCAACATCTCAAGGAGGGCTGGCTTCTTGACAATGCAAACGTCAGCCAAGCGTTGCAAAAAAGGAAGCCCAGCCGAGACACATGCAAGTTGCCATCGGTAGCAAATCTTATTACTCAACACCAATCCAGAAGTTCTTCGCTTCATTGGCCTAAGAGCCCCACCAAAGTTGTCCACAACCCAATCCATAAGAGAACGGTCAGTGTTGTCTAATACCAATCGCCATTTATACTCACCTACATGAGCGATATGTCCTTCACCGTCAAAGATACCAGCCAAGTATTCCATCGGAAGTCCGCCAGGATCAAGATGACCACTTTGTGCTCTGCCCGAACAGATCCAGCACAAGCCCTTGCTAATTGCAGAGACACGTGTTCCACACTGCGTACAGTACCGAACATTCAAGCCCTTGTTCCAAGGCTCATGTCCTTTTGGAAACGAGGCCTGATTTCTATGATGTGGCACACCGGGATTTTACCACGTGTCAGTGGAGCAGGCAAATGCCCATAAAAAACGCTCGGTACAGGTGGATTAAGAAGGGCGGAAGGTGGATCCGGCTCGCTTTCAAAGGGGACAAGGTGGTTGAGACCAAAGTGAGGGGGAAGTCCGCCAAGAAGGTGAAGAAGAAGCGCAGGTCCAAGAAGTAGGCTGAATGCAGATCACTGATCGTCACCTACGGATGCTGCGGTCGGACACCTCCGAGGGGTTCGGCCTGTTCTATCACCTGATGCACGGGAGAGTGATCCCCGAGCACGTCCTGGGATGGATCGATGCGCTCTATAAGGCTCGAAAGGATAAGAAGCCCGGCATTATCTTCGAGGCCTTTCGAGGCTCCACCAAGACCACCACCTTCATGACCTACTTGGCCTATCAGGTGGGCTTGTACCCAGAGAAGTCCAATCTCGTCGTCCAGGTTTCAGACGATATTGCGCGGGACAACATGGCGGCAGTCGCCTACCTGATCCAGCAGAACCCGGCCTGGAGGATTCCCTTTCAGCATGTGGTACCCGGAAAGAGCTGGGGCGCCGATGGGTACGAGGTTATTCGCAGCGACATCACCGAGTTTGAGTGGTCGAGGCTCATCTCCACCCGAAAAGACCCGACCTTCGTCGGCGTAGGTAGGACCTCCCGAGCCATCATCGGAAAACACCCGAATGGGCTACTCTATCTGGACGACATCGACGACGAGAACACCACATCTTCCGATCGGGAGCGAGTGAAGACCCAGAAGATCCTGGCCGGCACGATCTTCCCGACCATGACCCCCGAGACCTTCTTGATTGATTCGGGGACTCCCTGGACCATGAACGATTCGATCGCCTATATGAAAGCCACCGGCTCCTTTGCGGAAGTGAAGACTCCGATCTATACGGACGGGAAGCCGACCTGGCCGCAGAAGTTCCCGGAGCAGGAAGTTCAGCAGATCCGGCAACGGGTGGGTCAGTTAGAATTCGCCCGAATGTATGAACTGAACCTCGAAGCCGCCCAAGGAATCAACCTGAAAGAGGAGTGGCTGCATGACTACCCCGCCGAGAACATCAACCCCTCCTGGCCGGTGGTCTTTGGAGTAGATTACGCCTCGACCTCTGACGTGCTGAGAAACCGCGATCGAGATTACTTTGCGCTCTCGATTGGCAGGCTCCTGCCCGGAGGAGGGGTGGTGCTCGCCGATGGCGTGCGCAAGCACCTCTCCCAGGGCGAAGCGATTGACCTCATGGTGTCAATGGCCCTGATCTATCCCTCCCTCGGCTTGGCCATTGTCGAGACCGAAGGAATCGGGGATCAGTTCCTGCAGCTCCTGATTACCGCAACGGCACTCCCCGTGATTGGGGCCAATACCGCGGACCGGATCGGGGAGTTTGGCGGCTCGATCAGCCGGAGAAAAGGGGATCGGTTTGAGAAGCAGCTGGGGCCGCTGTTCCGTTCCTCGAGAATTTGGATCTCCTCGGCCGAGAACCCGTATCTGCGGGAGTTCCGCAACGAGTGGCTCACCTGGCCGATTGGAGAGCATGATGACACCCTGGATGCCACCTTCTACATGGCCTATGCCGCGATGATCCAGGGAGCGCTCGCTCCGACCCAGACCTTCACCGAGCAGGACCCCTGGTTCATGCCCAAGAGGAAAACAATGTCACCCTACGCCATGATGGGACGCGGCTCCCGATGACAGAGCCAATTCAGATCATTCGGCACAAGACCCTCTCCGACTGCCTCAAAGCATACGGACTGTCGCCGCGTTCCAGGGGCTATTGGAAATGGGCCGACCACGACGGGAAGCGGCACATAACCACGCATAGTAAGGCACTAGCATTGATCCGCAAACGCAGCTGTTGGGGATGGACCGACAAAGAGACCATCCATGTCTGGGTGGGCAAACGCGCTACTCTAGCCCAAGTCATCAATCTCCTATCTCATGAACTCGGACATATCCGCAGGCCATTCCACAGAAACCGATATTCCGAGGAGCAGAAGGCCTCCACCTATGCCTATGTTGCACTGACGGCTTTCTCTGCAGCACAGGACCTCCTCAGATGAAGATTGACAAGGACACCGCGGGCCTCGCCCAACACATCATCCGGCGAGATGCCAAGCTCAAGAGAGTGCAGGTTCGCTATGAGGAGATGAGCCGGCTTCAGTACCGGCTTCCTTCTCCCTTGCATGAGTTCGAGTGGATTCGGCCCGTCATTTCTGCGTCGCCGTACCTGGCCCTCATGGGATCCACCCGAGCCTTGTCGAACCTCGAAAATGCCCTGGAAATCCACCCCGTCACCGTCATGCGGGGACTCCAAGGGATTGTGAATGACGAGAGCAAGGCCGCCGCCGTTCTCGCCAATCAGTGGGAGACTGCACTGCGCTGGCAGTTGGAGCGGGCCGAACGAAGGGGTAAACCCTTTGCCTCCGATGCGGTCTGGTCGGTCTCGGTCTACGATGAGGTCATCGCCCAGCTGATCCATCTGCCCACCGAGTTCAAAGCCAAATCCCTCGGCAAGCGGGAGAAGTCTGCCCTCCGGTTCGGGGAATGGGCGCTCCGGATCGTCGATCCGAAGTCGGTCTACCCGACTTACTCCGAGTACATGCTGGAGTCGATGTTGTCCGTGAACCTCAAGACCGCCCAGCAGCTGGTCGATTCGCACGGGGAGGCGGCGGACTTCACCGAGATCAAGGATGATGGAGAGGGTTCCGACGAAATGTACGTCGAGTTCGATCTCGTCACTCCCGATGGGCGGGTGATCTGGGCGAACAAAGGCATCAATATCCAGGAAACCAATGGCGAGGTCATCCTGGAACGTCAGCCGTGGCTCAAAGACCTGGACGGGGATCAGGTGCCGTTCCTTCCCTGGATCGCGGCTGTGGGCGGGACAACCGTCGATCAAGCCCCTGAATTCCAGAGAAAGCCGATTCTCTTCCCAGTGCTTATGACCGAAGCCTGGGCCGTCGCGAATATCTCGGGCACGATCATGATGTCCCAAAGACTAGCCCAGGCCTCGGGGGATACGACCGATGTGTTCACCGGCCCGGGCGCCGACGCCATCGAGGAGGACTGGACCAGCCCCCGAAGACGGGTCAACCTCAACATCGGACAGACCTACCAGCAGATCCAATCCTCGGGCCTGGATCGGGGTTTCCAAGAGGTCTTTGACCGGCTGGAGGCCGCGGTTCAGCGGGCCACCGTCGCCGAAGTCCTCGTCACCGCCCAGCCCATTTCGGGAGAGCAGGCCTTTGCCTCCTACGACCTTCAGGTTCGACAAGCTCTGGCTTCTCTAGGAGGGACCAAGGCCACCGCCGAACGGTTCTTCGCCTCCGTCTTTGAAAGAATGCTGCTCATCACCCACTACACGGGAGGCGAGATCGTCGGCTACGGAGAAGGAAACCAGAAATACACCATCGACTCCGAGCAGATCGATCCCGATGCGATTTATCTCACGGTGGAACTCAAACCCGACGTTCCCTCCGACCGATTGCAGCGAGTGACCGCCGCGGTCCAGCTGGTGGACAAGATTCCGTATTCCCCGAAACGATTGCTGAGGTTTTTGGGAGAAACCGATCCCGAAGGGAACCTGAAGGAATACAAGCTCTGGCAGTTGGAGATCACCGACTTCCGGGCCAAACTCGACCGATTACAGCGGGAACTCTCCGGGCAGTACGAACAGGATGTCCTCGCGGCAGCCCAGCAGTTAGTCCAGCAGCAGATGCAGGAAGGTCCGGAGCCCTTGGGAGAGACCCCGACCAATGGGCGGGAGCCCGAAAACGTCCTGGGTGGACCGGAGTTCAATCCCGCGGCTGGGGGACTTCCTCCCGCCACCGCCTCTCCGGGAGGCACGACCTTTGAGGGTGCGACCGGAATGACAAGGGGAGGCGGCGAAACCGCCGAGGTGCCCCTTGGATGACGACCGGGACTTCGATGCGGCAGTCGTAGAAGTCCAGGAAGCCAACGATGAGGTCATTCGGGAGTTCCTGCTCTCCCGGATGAGGCCCCGTGATACAGGCGTGAATACCGAAGGTCACGCTACACAGGTCGTAGAGCAGCCCCCCCAGAACCAGCCAGCACCGCCCGAGATGCCGTATGCCGTGGGTTGAGAAGGGCAGTAAGGGCAACGAATACTCAGTTTGGGTTGAGCCAGCCAAACCCAAACCTCCTCTATCTGGAAAGGCATCTCAGAAACCGGGTGCCGCGACGGCATCCATTGGGTACATCCCTGGGCGGGCTCCGGTCTCCCTCACTGGCAAGACCGCCCCCGGAGCCCGTCCATCACCTCAGGCTCCGATCGCTTCGACCGTCCGGCCTCCCGAACCTGCGGTGCCATCCACCTACGCGAGCGGCATCGCAGCCAATTTAGCTGCTCGGCAACAGGCCGGACTGGCCCAGTATCTGGCCAGCGAACGCGCAGGCGTAACGACCGCCCAACAGTCTGCGGCCGCGCAACAAGCAGCTGGATTAACTCCTGCGGGTGCCGCGACGGCATCCATTGGGACCATTCCTGTGACGCCGCGTATCTCGGGCCGAGGCGGGGCATTGCCGGTCACTCAGACAGCCCTGCCGAGAATCGGGACGACTTCCGTCGCTACTGGCGGGCGGGGAGACATTGCTTACCAGACGTATGGAGAACAGGCTCGTGCAGCGGCTGCCCGTGTTCCCGTTACTGGAGGACGGGGTGATATTGCCTATTTGACCTACGGAGAACAAAGGAAAGCAGAAGCGACTCTGGCAAGTCAGGGGTCGATCTATCCTCGCGGCGAACCCACTCGGATGGCTGCTGGGACAGGTGCTCTAGAGGCTTCGCTCAGACGGTATCTTGCAGGATACGACATTCCTCAATTCATCCTCGATCATCTTGTCAAACTGGGCTTGTTGGAACTACCTACCGATTTCGGATTGGATTTCCCCCCTGTGGCTTCTACGGGCGCTGCGCCCACGGATGGAGGTGGAGGGGGAGGTGGAGGTGGAGGGGGAGGTGGAGGGGGAGGTGGAGGATTCAGCTTCAACTCTCCCTCGGCCCGGTCCATATCACTGGGCCTGGTGAACTGGCGCATTTGATGGCGCAGAGGTACCAGCTCACTGAGAAGGGCGGGGTAGCCCTCACGGAGGCTCAGAAAGCCGCCTCCATCAGGGCGGCTGCACTGGCCCGGCGCACCCGCGCTCCCACCACAGAAGATATTGCCAACTCCCCGCCTTATGGACTTCCTCCAGACTGGGCGGCTTCGTACCGCAGTCAGATCAACGGCCCCAACGGCGAGAAACCCTACGAAGGACAGCAGGGATGGGACGCGGTCGGCCGCCGCTACTACGGGGGCGGCCTCGCAGGTGCCCTCAAGGGCATCTGGGCCAGACTGGGGGCGCCCATCCAAGAAACTCCGAGCTTGGCAGAGACCCAGAAGCCGGTCACCATCACCGGCGGCGGCGGGGCGGTGGGACTGTATTCCGTCGCGCCCGGGACGACGGTTCAAGCTGCGGACCTAACCGCCACCGTGAACACCCTCGCCGCCCGCGCATCCAATCTTGGAAGAACCCCCGGAACGGAGGTGGGACTCAATATCCAGTCCGTTCCAACCCTCGTGGGTCGGGGTGCAAGCGAGATCGTGCGCGGCATGATTCAAGGACTACAGCAGTTCTCCAAGGGCTACAAACGCTATGTTGGGGGAGCGGCGGCGGGTCTCGCTGAAGCGGGGGCCACTTCTCCGCTCCCGACTTGGGCACCGGATAGCCGGTTTCTTCCCGAGCAGTTCCGCCAGATCGAGGCGGAGACTTTCCCGAGATTGGATCCCATCGGACTCGGATACAACCTGCTCCGAACCGTCACCTCCGGCCGCCCCTTGGAGGAGATCGGGGACATCCTCAACCTCAATATCCAGGCCGCTCGGATGTTCTACACCTCGGCCCTCGACCCGATGGCAAAGCAGGAATTCTTGAGGCGGTACGCGGCGGGCGAAGACCCGAATCTCTTAGCGATTGAGCTGGAAAACCCTCTGTACGAAGCCTTGGGTGAGGCCGTCTTCGATCCGCTGAACATCATCGGCATGGGCCTGCTCAGACCCGCCCGAGACGCCCGCCGGATTGCCTCGGCCTCCGATGAGTTCATCCAGTTCGCGGACGACGGAGTCCGGGTCGCCTTTGAGGGCTTGGGGAACGTCGCGGACGAAGGGAAAGCCGTAGAGGCGGTCAGCAATCTTGCCCAGGCTCAGGTCGCGGCCTCCAATGCCACCCGAGCCGGATTGGACACCTTTGGGAAAGACACGGGGCTCTTTGCGCTCACCGCGACTGGCAAGCGCTTCAACGTGGCCCGCCGCTTCGATCAACTGGCGGGCTGGGTAGCAGCCAATTCCTCCGGACCCGAAGAGACCCTGGAAATCTACCGCGGCCTGGCGCTTGCCAACTCGGGCGACCCCACGAAGGTTGCCCTCGGCATCGACATCCTCAACAACTTCAAGGTCCCCCGTCCCCTCTACTCCCGAGCCGGGAACGAGGCGGGCATCCTGCTCAATGACCTGATCGGTGATAACCCCCAGAAGTTCCTGGACGACCTGGCGGAAGTGACGGCCAAGGTGCGCGAGACGGGGGACGTGGCGCCCCTGGTAGAGCACGCCAACCGACAGGTCGCGCCCATCATCGACAAGATGTTTCCCACCCTCACCGAACGGATCGCGGCCGGCGAGGAAGTGTCGGATACCCTGAAGGCCTTGGAGAAATTCGACGGCCTGGCCCGCTCCCAGGTCATGCTGCCCATCAACCGCTTCTTCTCGGCGATCTACATGGGCATGTCCCCCGGCTACGCCTTCCGGAACCTCGTCACCAACACGATTCACATCTTTGTCGATGAGGGTCCGGGGGCCTTCCGGTTCAGCCCCCAGCGTTCGATGGACATCGCGACGGATTATCTCGGCCGGGCTCCGAAAGCCATTGGCTTCGGTCCCGTCGCTGCCGCGGATGTGAAGACAACCAACAAGCTCTGGAACACCTTCATGAAGGTCTCGGAGAAGTTTGAGATTGGGGGCGCGAAGCGGGTCATCGGACACTCGGTCGGGAAGACCATGCGCCAGATGCTTCAGCCGGGCCGGGCGATCCCCGACGTCCGACCGCTCCTGGAAGCCGGGATGCCGCGGGAGGCCGCAGACCTCCTCATGCGTCTGGTCGCTGACAACCGGGGCAACCTCGGAAGGGCGGAGAAAGCCTTCCGCGAGGCAGTTAAGACGGGGTCGATCGAGTCCTTCCGCAACGTCTCAAAGTGGGCTTCGGCCGACGACCTTGCTGCCCTGCACGACTGGGGCCTCTTCGATGACGTGAACGAAGCCCTCAAGCTCGGGACTCCCGATGAGGCGGCCGCTGCCTGGGCGAAATCCTTGGACGACTTTCGAGCCGAGGCGGCCAAGGTCCAGCTGGAGACCTCCGCCATTCCAGAGGGTTCGGCGTTTACTGGCGATGCGGCATCGCTTGGAGCAGCCCGGGAGGCGGGCCACCTCTCTGACGAGGCGGTGTCGGGATTGCAGGCGAAGTTCAACGCCTCCGACCGCTCCATCGGAGATTACCAGAGCGCGGCGAATGAACTGGCTCGACAGGCGTATTTCGCGGCCGGCCAACAGCAGATCCCCGCTCCGCAGGTAGAGCGGATTGCTCAGGGCTACCGATCCCTGCTGAACGGCGAGATCGAGCAGCTCGGCCGCGTTCAGCGGGGCAAATTCTGGAATGAAATCTTTGAGTGGAAGAAGAAGATCCAGAAGATGCCGAACGACACCGATTGGGGGGCGGTCTGGAAGGCCATCGGAATCGAAGGTCAACCTCCCGTTGGCATGACCCGCGGCGAACTGGTCAATGAACTGTTCCGGGTCCACGCCCGTCCAACGATTGAGAAAATGGCTCAGGCAATGCGGGACCAGATTGCGATTGGGACCGAAGCCTTTGCCCGAGAGATGGGAGCAGTCACCGGCTTCGAAGTCAACACCCCGCTGTTGCAGCGGGCCAGAGCGTCCTACCTGGAGTCGCTCAAGTTCGACAATGCCGCGGTCCTGAAAGACGGTCGGCTCTATACCTTCGGGGTGGGAGGAGAACTCTTCCAAATCCCTGTGGGCGAAGGGATCGACAACACCCGCCATCTTCTGAACGCCATCAACGCCAATCTTCCCGAAGGCATGGCCCCCTTTGAGAACCTGCACGACATCTCCCCCAAGATCGCCCGGGCGGCCTTGGAACAGCGGGCAGCCAAGAAAGTCGCCGAGGCGGGACCGGCGACCGTCGAGGAACTGGTAGCCCGAGGCATACCCGAGGAATCCGCACGGGCGATAGTGGCCGCTCCTGGGCGTGTAGCTACCCCACAATTAGCAGAAGCCTTTGAAGGCGCTTGGGATGAAGTAACAGACTTAGGCGGTGTGCGAGAGGCGGCACAGGTAAGAGAACACCTTGCGGGTTTTACCAATAGACTCCGAGAGAGTTCTGCTGGGGATGTGATACAAGTTTGGGGAGATCCCACACTTGAGCAGGCGGCGGACATTGCAGCTAAGAGACTACGGATAACGCCCGAGGAGTTCCAGACCCGATTCTTTTCTGAGATTCCCGGAGCTGTTCCCGAGGCGGTGACGCTCGAGCCGCTCGTCCCTCCCCTGGCGAACGGAGCGATGCCGTCTCATGCGAGAGCCATTCAAGAGAACCTCCCTGGATTGGAACAACTGTCCGCCCGGATCGAAGAAGGATTGCGTGGAAACTGGGGAAGCCTCGAAGCCGTGGCTCCCTGGGGGGATGAGGTCGAAGCCGCTCTGATACCTTGGCTGAAGGATGCGGATGGGCGGATTGCGGAAGCTCGGCTGATTGCCGAAGCCGTCGCCCAGCAGGCCCGAGACTTCACCCTGCTCTTGTATCCCGAGAAGCGGAACATCGACCTCGCGCTCTCCTATCTCTACCCCTACAGCTTTTGGTATTCCAGTACCTACACCAATTGGCTCAAACGGGTGGTCTCCAATCCTGAAGTCCTCGCGAACTACGGACGCTACCGGGAGGCCTTGGAGAAGATCCATGCCGGAGCACCGGAATGGTGGAAGTACAACATCAACTCCAATGAACTCCTGGGATTGGACTCGGAGCACCCGCTGTTCTTCAATCTGGAGGCCACCCTCAATCCGCTCAACGGATTGGTCGGAGTGGATTTCGACGATCCCTACAAACGGACGGGCTGGTTCACGACCATGCTCCAGGAGGCGGGGAAGCTCGGACCCTCGACCTGGACGCCGTACTCCTGGGCGACGGCTCTCGCCCTCTACATGAGGGGCGAGAACGAAGCCGCCGCCCGCTGGGCGGGACGGATGTTCCCTCAGACCGCCACGATCCGAGCCGCCTCCGCGCGGGCAGTCGGCAAGCCCTTAGAGCTCGATCCGTTCATCCACTGGTGCTCAGGAGGGGTGGGACCCTTCGAGCGCCGACGGGCGGGA
>ERZ1292637.136-Hain-H14-01um-R3-136-length-46439-cov-7_pt1 | contig 46439 bp, 87 predicted proteins | sample MGYA00564405_ERZ1292637 | MGnify/ENA primary metagenome ERZ1292637 (study PRJEB36523, sample SAMEA6512645) | groundwater metagenome | collected 2019-01-09 | study: AquaDiva: Metagenomics assemblies of 32 groundwater samples | reverse complement strand
TAGCCGTTGTAGTTGCACCAGAAACAAGTAAAGCACCATCAACAATTAGTGTTGACTGAAACACCATCACGTTTGTAATAAACGGGGTTTTTCCTAAGTGCGTTTTTGATAGTTCCATGTTTCTCCTATTGTTAATTTATATTACAACCTATTTGTTGTAATTCATTTTTTAGTAAAATCAGGCCGTCTGTTCGGTTCTGCATAACCAGACTCACCTGAATCACGGTGTTTCAAAAAATCTTCTTCGTTCTTATATATGCCTCTAGCTATCGCCTGCTGAGCATGAGAACGTTCTTCTTCAGAAGCAAATTTTGCCGAACTGGCCTTTGGCGGCGGCACCCCTTCTGGTGCAACCTCTGACCGACCATCATCCGTAATATCCTTCTGTCCCTTTACCATATTAGCCCCCTTTATACGCAACCTTCTCTCCATTTCAGCCAAAATTAGCCGAGGAGTGTTTTTATTAGAATCCCAAGTCCTTGAATCTTCGTTATAAATCTGGAGCCAGAGCTTTCCTTTCTCTGAATCAGATTTAAAATAAGGATTACCTGTATTGGGGTCTATTTTTAAGACAGGATTACCTTTCCCGTCTGTTTTAGCTTTTCCCGTTTCATCTAACTCCTGAACGAACATATCAGGATGTTCGGTATAAACCAGTTTTGCCCCTTCTTCTCTCGCAACTTCAAAATCCTGCTGATAACGGTCTTTATTTTTTAGATATTCATTCCTGAGGTCAGTAGCAAATACTGGTTTTTCAAGAAAAAGGTCATTCCACTCTTCCTCGGTAACAGGATACCGCCCTGACCCATATTTCTCCCCTTCTACAACTGGCTGAACAACAGGTTGCTTATACTTTTGAAGTTCTAAAGAAAGATTCCTATTATTATTTTCAATCTCCGTCAATTTTTCCTGATACTCTTTATTCTGACGAAAAATCGTGTCCATCCGAGTCTGCGTTAATTCAGCAAACTTGCCGGGGTCAGTCTTTGCAAGAGTAGCCCATTCTTCTTTGGTCTTTGGGACTTCTGTTGCTTGAGGCGTAACTATTGGTTCTACTGGTTTAATTTCTTCTGGCATTTTAATTCCCTCCCTTTATAAATTTGACCGGAACATCTAAAACAAGCGGCAATAACTCTATCTGCCCCGCAAACATTGCTGACCTGATAGCTTCTCCCGCACGGGCAGAAGACTGAAGGTCAGTCTGTAATCGACTTTTAAAACCATTCATCACAAGTCCCTTATAAATCTCCCACCCAGGATGTGCTAAGAGTTCTTGGATAGCTTGTTGGTCTTTAGTAAGCACTACCTGCCCCCTGTGGTTGTGGTTGCTGTTGTGCCCCGCCATACCCGCCCATTTGTGGGCCCTGGATTCTGTCCATTGACGGTGCGCCTAAACTCGGATTATTTTGTTCCTGTCCTGTATCCATTCCTTCACCATTTTGGATCATTGCTATTTGTTGTAAGCTATTTGAATATTCAAATCGATGTTCTTCAATGTGCATAGTCAACTGTGTCAATGCTTCAGGTGTCAATACATTCGCCATCTCTCTCTTAAACTTCAAATGCCCATTCATGTGAGCAACATGGTCATCTTTAGGATTGACTTTCACCATAGTCTGCCGGAAAATTAACTGGTTCTCATCATCTACAATACCAGGATTCATCTCGTAATCCGGCTTCGGCCCAATATACTTCTCTACATTTTTCTTCCCTAACGACTTAATATAATTAGCTCGCAGTTCCCACGCAAAAGAAGGATTCTGATTTACAAACGGGTCTTGAAATAGGGTTTGATACATCACTTGGTCAGCCTGTTTCTCAAATGCGGAGTTCGATGCCTCAAGGTCAACCTCACTAAATGCCAAATAATCACCGGCAATCATCTCCGGTGAAAGAACGCTCCAATGCTGACGGCCTTTTTCATCAAGAATACTGCGAGCATAATCATTATCCCAATGTTCTTCATACATCTTTCTCGTATCGGTTATAAGTCCCATGACCGTCTTCATAACCCGACTCGCCAGTAAATTGAATGGCTGTCCTGCCTCGGCAATAAGAGCAATAGTCCCCCGTGCTGTAGGGCGTGAGGAGTTCTCCCGACCAAAAGAAGACGGAGGCAAGTAGGTGAGTTTTGAAATTAAGTCCATAATAATGGACTCTTCTTGGAAGGATACAGAAAGACGACTTGGATTATAGTCTGGGAAATAAACATCCCGCTGGGGGTCATCGAGAGGAATCCCCATTGCTGGCCGAACGCTGATTGTCTTTGGGTTAAACCCACTCGCCGTCCGATAGAAGAAAAATGGAGCAATAACCATGTTCCCTGCGTCAAGACGCTGGTTATGGATAGCATCAAGCTCGTTATGTAGATGTCTTACAAGTTCCGGTATCCCTTTTCCGTAAGCAATACCCTTTCTTCGTAAAAATTGGGCAATTTTCCAAGGTCTTTTATTTATACGGCTCACACAATGCAATGGTTTCCCACTTAAATAACCTTTTTCATCTCCCAAGTCAGGTAAAACTAAAAATACGCAATCTTCTCGTATATCATCATTGTTAATATCGTATTTTACATAGCCCTCATAGCATTTTATTGGTTGGCTTTCAATTCTATCTGTAATTGTTTCGATTCCAGCGGCCGAAAGTCGAGACTCAACCCCACCTGTTGGTTCATACTTCTTTTCAAGTGCTAATTTAACTTCATCAAGGTCAACAGTATCTAAAATCAGCTTCCTTGCCTTTAATTCTCGCAAAATAGGCAAGGTATAAAATACTTCGTCAATAATATACTCCGCATCATCCTCATTTGTCGCATTATATGGAAAGTAAACATGCTCAATATCTTTTATAACCCATCTCGCCCGTTCTCTTTTGACCTTATCATAGGTGATTTCATATTTAACTTCACCTTTAGCATCAAAAGAAATCGGGATAACACGAGTTACATAAACAAACTTCTTCTCCCAAATCCTTTTAACCGCTATAGTCCCGTCCAAAACAAGGCTTTGGACTATATCATCAACCCGTTCCTGGGTATCTTCCATATCTTTAGTAAAAATCCACTGAGAAAATATCTTATTATTATCCGCAACCTCCTCAGAATGTGAAGTAGTTCCCTTCCAATAGACCAAATCAGGATTCCATACCATAGGGAACAGCTTAGAACCAATCATATCAACCGCAATAGTCGTTACCATTGTGGAGATATTAGAAGAATCAGCCCAGGGGCCGTTGGCTTTGCGTATCCCCTCGTAATTCTCAATACACTCCCGCCTAATCTCTAGCCACGCTTCCCGTTGCTTCTTGCTTTCTTCCACACATTCTCTAACGAACTTGACGATTTTCTTTTTTTCGTCAACGCCAATATCAAACATATGACCGTAATTCGTCTTACGGTCTTCCTTCTCAAGTTTTTTAGCCTTATCGGGGAAGAGTTCAGAAACTGCGGTTAGTTTGAATTCACTCATCGTGTATTTTCTCTATAATAAGTTTATAAATAGAATTAGGATGAATAATCATTTGTCTACCATTTTCATACATAAAAGAATATCCAATCCCAGTTATCCCATAAATAGAGCCCACATCAGTTAAAAATTCTTCTTTTTGTCCATCTAATCTTTCAATTATAACTTTTGCTTGTTTTCTACTTATTTCACTTGGGACATAGTCCATTATTATTCCTCTTTATCTTCTTGAGCAATTCTCTGTAAAGTTTGCAACTCACCATTCCAATTATTCAAAACATCATTATTCAGCATATTGGATAAAGCAATCGACTTACTCCAATCACCTTTACCATAGAATGTTTTTAGCTCACTCTTGAATTTATCTTGTGGTTGTTGCCATGCCGCCATGAAAGTAGTGCAACGTCTTTCCATCTCTTTCATTAATTCATCCATGGGGACTAAACTTAAATTCATTATTTTTCTCCTGTTTGAGAAATTCCAATTTCTTTCCATTCTCCATCAAACATTTCAAAATTATGCCACCATCCATCTTGGTCTTGATAAGAATAAGTTGCATTCATAATTATCTCCTTTTCAAATTTCTAATCCCATATTTCTTTTTCTTGGAAGGTATAAAACCATGCTCAACAGCCTGTAATACATGAAGATATTTCTTGGGATTTTTAGATTTACCAACTAACTTGCCAGTATCAGCCTTGATAACTGACTTGCCTTTGATTTTATATGGCATTATTCTTTCATTTTCAAATTACTTATCCCATGCTTTTTCCCATACTTTGCCGCATACGCCTTTGCTTTCTTCTTTCCTTTGCGTGTATAAGAAAATCGTTTTACCCCAGACGCTGTTTCTACTTCAGGCATTGTGTCCTCCTTATAAATAATATGTGAAAGAACCACAGTTCGGGCAGCCCCCACTCACCGTCCGGTTATAATATTGGTCTACTGTTGTAGCCCCGCCAGTAGCACCAGAAACCCGCTTATCCCCAATTGAAGTCCCAGCCGTCAACTGCTGTCCGTAAGTAACACCTATGCCCGCCCAACTCCCCTCACGAGATTTACTGTCTCTTTCTTTATCACATGGAAAACCACAAATACGGCAATTAACCATGCGGTCTGCTTCATTACCTTTGACAGAACCAGTATCAGCTGACGGAGATAAATGATAATTAGAAGCATTTGGTATGTTCTTCCAAGTTTCTTTCCGGGGATTTTTATGTTTTAAGTTCTCGAACATGTTTATTTAATTCTCCTACATGAAAATAAATATCCATATAACTTTTTAGCATTAACAAATTATCAAAAGAAACATCCTTAATATCAACTTTTCTCCCTTCCTTAGAATTAATTATCGCAGTATAAAGATCAGTATAAGTAAACCCATAAGGCTTTATATCCCATTGATAATTTTCCATGTTCCCCATCCCCCAAAGAAAAAGCCCGTTCCTGCTTGTGCACAAGAACGAGCTTTGAATACTCTTTGGTTATCTGACTATGGGAGCGACCCTGCGTCAGTTTTAGTTATTTAGGTATATCCACAAATCCTTGACTACTTGCAAAAAATTCCTTTTTATTAATAAGTTTCTCCAACATCATTTGCTTATCCATTAAACATTCTTGTTTATATTGTAAAAATTTTATCTCTTGTGCTAATTCCCAATGCGCTTCAAGAATTTCATCAACAGTTATCTCTGCTGTTTTATCAAGAAGTCTGCGCTGATAAAGTTTTAAAATAACGCTGGGTATATAATTTCTTATTTCCTGTAAGAACCCACTCATTCAAAACCTCTTATTTATAGGATAACCCATTCCTCCACCATTATCCATTGGTTTAAGACTATTAGGGATACTTGAAGTATCCTTCATCTCCAGCATCTTTTCAAGTGTTTCTTTAACATTCTTCAATAACCACTCAATCTCGTCTTTCCTGGTAACAGTGTAGTTAGTCCAGGCATGACGTTCGCCGTTAACGGCTTCGAGGTAGAAGGTGACAGTCATCGCTTCGCCCCCACTCCATAAAAGCTCCCCCGCCCCTCGCTCATCTTCGGCTGGTTCCACTTCATCCCACTCAGTGCGTAATATCTCCAAGTATCTGGGAAATGTTTATTCAAGTCCTTCGGTTTCTCCTTCGGGTCTCTATCACTTAACTTATATTCATCCCAAATATAATGCTCAACCTGATAAATGCAGTTCTTTAGATCAGACGCAACATGCCACATTGGATGATTAAGCAGTCCCAATGGCTTCGACTTATCAAATTTCAACGCTAACGCCACCGCTTTATGCCCGATCTCTACATGGTCATCACCAAATGTAAACCTCACTGGATAATTCAACTTTCGTCCAGCCTGCTCAAACTCATCCCTTACTGTGTTTCCAGTATTAGCATATCGTTTCGGCCCAAAGTTCGGATCGAGAACCCGCAACCCCACCCGCTCACGAGCCTCCAACTCCACTTGACGGATAAAAGAAACCGTATCTTCTATCGTCGCATCCTTCAGCCATCCCTCTCGATAAAACCACGATTCCCCGGTTTCATCCATAGCCACCCAAATGAGCGTCTGCGGGTTTCGGTCATGCGGGTCTATAATCAATGCCCGAGGCCAATGCCGGGGCGGATACCCAGATTCCCCTATCTTGGATGACGGCCACTGCTTTAATCTGTCAAACGTATGCACATCCCTGTCCCACTCTTTCCAAATCCGGCCTGCCAAATATCTTGGCGTGCCGTGCATACGTGTTTCATCTTCTTCTTCAGTCAACTTCTGTTCATATCTTTGTATAGCAGGCACAGTTAATCCCACAATCCTTCTGGTCAACGGATTGTATCTTTGCAAATTATGGTACATATCTGCCATTACATTCAATACATTATCATCTTTGGAACTATATATCTCATCAAACAACCAAGGTTCTTTCAATGGTGTCAAAGTAAAAAGACTTATGCCGTCCGTATCTATCAATCCTCTCGTAGCCGCTATATACATATTGCGTGGAGGGGGTTCATCAAAAAGCAATATATCATGTGAAGCACCCTCCGCCGAAGATGAATCCTGTTCATACGACAAAATATCAAAATGCGATACTCCACCGCTTTTATGTTTTATATGCCAGCTTATCTCCGCACCTAAACTGTTCTTATTTACATTGGCTATACATTCTTTCGGTATCCATTCCCTTATCTTTTCAGTAATAACCGAAACACCTTTAGTGAATCCTTCCGCAAATATTCTACCTTTGATCGCCCTATCCCATCTCCTCCCAGCCCACCACGAAGGATATTGACCTGCCGCGTGCACCAAAAGTTCATAAACTCCAGCTGTTGACTTTCCACTTCTATTTGCTCCCATAAAACATTTTGTGCTTTTCAAGGAACTTAAAAATTTATATTGAGGACATCCATGTATCGTAAATTCTTTCCCATGAATATCCTTAAATATAATAAATGCTTTATCGCAATTCTCACCCGTCCCATCACAATTCTTCTGGTGCGGCCAGAAATATTTAAGAGGATTAGCAATAACCCTGTCTTTAAGCTCATTCTGTATATTTATGAACTCCATCAACTGCGTGGTGTCTAACGTAGATAACGCCGACTGGTCGATTATGTCGGCTGTGTCTTTATTCACTAACTTCACCATCCGCTATAACCCCTATCTCTATAGGCGTAGCCAAACTCCGCTGCGCCAACCTCAACAACTGCTCCCTCTTCTCATACAACTCCTCATCACTTAACCTTCCGTACGAGTTATACCCACTTACTATCTGCGCCAAATATATCGGCCGCTGCTCCATCTCGTTCTGCGCACGCTCAAGAACTTCAACTAGCCGTCTTATAACATTACTGAACTTACTGATCTCGCCCTGGGGTATCTTTGCCAACTCTGCGAGCAGCCGAACACGTGCTGTCTCTAGGTCGTCAAGACGGATACGCTTATTCGCCACCGGCACGTCCATCACCCGAGCCATATACCCCCGCCGGAAATCATCAATGAACGCTTTATTCGACGGCTCCGTTATTAACCCATGAACCGACGGATAACTTAACTCTGTTGTCACGCAGATGTCTTTAGGTGCCCACCCCTCGGCGTGCATCTTTAACACCGTCATTATCTTGGGCTCGGCGACTTTGGAGTCTTTAAGTGTGTAGCCCATTAGTGAGAACCTTGACACCCAGAACAAATTATTTCTAATTCTTTATGGTTCATTATTTCACCCTCATCACAAGTTAATACTGGAACTCTAAATCTACAAAACCATTTCATAACTTTGTTTTTACAGATTGAACATACGACAATATGATCTTCTTGGTTATATGAAAAATCTAAAGGTGGGTGGTTTTCGGCAGGTACTTCAGATGAATCAGATTTTATTTTGTCCATTCGTCTTTCTAACACTTAGATTAAGTATGAATGGTTGCGATATATGACTATAACAAGCACAAGGTGGTCAAAGGGGATTTCGCCTTTTGCGTTTTGCCGTTACAATCTGATATTAAAACTAAATTATATATAAGTCAATACTTATTTAATATATCTATAAGGGGCATAGCCCACCTGGCCAGTGATCCGGGGTCCGATGACCAGGGACCCGGGGTCCGGGGCTGAACCGGGCTTTGCTGCCAACTGTCATATAATAATAGTTATGTTAACTACACACACAGGGATTATATTGTAGTTGACAATAACTGTATTTTGTGTAGTTATTAACATGTTATCCACAGATTTGGCTGTCTTCTCTATACACAGACAATAGTTTTGCAAGATAATATTGGGATAACCGGGGACAACCCACACGGCAAGACAATACCTGTTTTTTCTTTTTTAACCTCTTGTCTTACATAAGCGTATGCATATCATATATTTAGGACACAAGACAATAAAGTCAACAGAATTGGTACCCTACCCCGCCTTATATACGTAACTTATGATTTATATGGCATATATTTTATTGTCTTTATTGTCTTTTGATTTGATTAGTAATGTAAAAGTAATTGTCTCAATGGTTTATATTGAGACAATAGAATAAGACAATATTGTTTTTATGGCTATAAAGACACAAAAAAGGCATAAAAAATATATTTACAAGAAAAAAACCTCTCTAGAATGCCCTAGGACGCACGATCTCGGGGCAGGTGATACCAGGCACGGCGGGTAATCCCAACCCGCCACTCCGTTAGATAGTTGCGCGCCGCTAGATAGTCGACAATAACTAGACAATTATTTTAAAATAAATTAGCTAATTAAAACAGCGACGAGGAATTTGTTTTGGTATAAACATCAGCGTCGAGTATTCGCCTATTGACAAGATATTTACAAGATGTATACTACTACCAGATAAGAAAGCTCGACGGTAAGCGTCACCGCAGAGACGCAATATGGAGAAGGCAATGAATACACAAACAGAACTATCGAAGATCGAGCAATTCGCAGAAGTATTACAAAGGGAAACGATTGAAAGATTGCGTAATGAAGGGATCACTTACATCGGCTTTGAAAAGAGTGCTTTGGTTACAATCAAGCCGGGAAAGAAATACACAAAAGTTGATATTGGCGGATCCGGTAAATACATGGTAGATGATGAGGGCAATATTTACGGGATCAAGGCATATGGGGTGATCCATAGAGGACATTACTTTGGAACATTGGATACGATCAATGATTATTATTGGGGTAATTACAGGGCATATAAAAAATAACTGATCTACGGTGCAATCCTCTCACCGCTAATCGGCCTACTGGGATATTAAAAATGCTAATTCAAAAATGTAAAATTTGTAATCGTACCAGAAAAATAATTTCCCGAAAAATTGGTGGTATTAAGGTTATTTATAGCAAGCAAAAAGATAAAAATCATGTTTGTTACTGGGAAGAGTTTAATCAAACGTGGATAATCACACACGGTGCAACCCTCAACCGCTGACAGAGGGAAATGGAGATGAGAAGATGATAACAAAAGCAGAAGTCAGAGAAGGAACTATCGGAGAGAAAAAAGGATATTGCTTTGAAGTATATTATGACAATAGAGAATATCCGAATTTCATTTCTAGTTTAGTCAAAACAAAATTAGGATCACAAAGAAATTTATTAAAGTATATCAGAACTGGCAAATTTTCTTTATATGGGAATGCGGAATAACCAATCACCAATAATCGGAGAGATCAGATAATGGAAAACACTATTTTAATGATACTATTTCCAAAGAGTGAGCAAACAGTTAAGCGTCATAATTATAAGCTAGGAGAATTAGATCTTATCAATGATATGGGCTATCCTTGTCAATATCGAGTAGTACAAGACGGTAAAGACCTTGGTGTTGTACAATATTATAAGGGTAGATTGTTGAGTGTTTGGCAAAGAGGCGGATAATTCAAAATGAAATATTACGAACCCAAAGCCGGAGAATGGCAACAACCAATCCGCAGAGGTTATAAATTATGTTGTTGTGATTGTGGGTTAGTTCATACAATGGACTTTAAAGTTAAAAATGGCAGAGCTGAATTTAGGGTATTTCTTAACAATAGATCCACTGGACAAGTACGTAGATATTATAAAACTATAAAAGTTATTAAAAGAAAGAGAGAATAAATGACTTGGCAACACGTCTATCCAGTCAATGATCTAAAAGAACATGATACTGAAACTCTTAATTGTAATTGTGAGCCAAAAATAGACTGGGAATATCATATTGTTATTCATAACTCTTGGGATATGAGAGAGGCACAGGAATATATTAATGAGAAAGGAAAGGAATAATGGATGAAGATAATAAATACCAAGATTTAAAACTTTACGCTTTGGAGTTAGTGTTCAGATATTGCGATAAGCGAACAACAATAGAGCAAGCCGACTTTTTATCTAATCAAATTTATCATTCTATCGTTAATTCTGATAATAAGGTGGCTCACGATCTTATCCCAATTTCAATGAAAATAAAGGAGTCTTAATGGAAAACTGCCATGATGTTTTTATGAAGAACTTAATAGGCATGATAGGCGTAGTAACAATTTTTGTTGTCGGTTTCATTGCTGGGAGGTTTAAAAAATGATAACTAAACTTGCCGTAAAGTGGTTAACTCGGAGGCTCCGTAAAGACAAAGGTTTCTGGATAAGCTACCAAAGCAATATTGCTATGACGATCTATGATAATTACGAAAGATATTTTCCGCTAACAACAGGAAAGGGAAGCCCAACGCTACATGAATGGTGCAATATTTGTGCTACAGACTTTATGGAGTTATGGACAAGAGAACTATTAACCCCTCACAAGGAAATGGAGGCAGGACGATGAACACACAGACAGAACAGAAGCATGCGGCGACACCGTGGCACGTGAGAGTAGATACCGTACACGGATTTAAAACCAAAATCGAAACTTTAAACGGACTTAGAATTGCTTCTTCTGATTTAACAACGGATAGAAACCCGACAAAAGAAATATATTTGATCCGTGAAGCCAACGCCGCCTTTATCGTCAAGGCGTGCAATGAGCATGATGATCTGGTGGAGGCGTTGAAATTAATCGCCGGCAACGCGGGGGCGGCCCTTTTGGGGAATGAATTAGCAAAAACAGAAAAATTGCGGCATATACGCAATATTGCCCTGGATGCCCTTGCAAAAGCGTCATAACACGAAAGTTAAAATGGAGGTAGGGAAATGAAGACACAAATCGGAACAATCAATATTACACCCAAGTGGGTTAATTTATACCCATTATTTAAAGAATGGATTTTACACGGAAAGCCAAGCCAAAAAGACTTAGCTCTTAGTGAATTTAAAAGACTTTGTGAATTTGCTGATAAAGTAGAGGCAATGGAATCTTAACATGGAAGCGGGCGACTCCATCGTCCAAAAAGGGGCGGGTTTTCTTCAAGGGTTAGCTCGCCCCCTCTTCCAAAGAAAGGATAATATGAAACGTGAAATAAAATTTTATAATGGTTATGACTGTATAAAATTTGAATGTGTAAATGGCAAAGATAGTTGTCATCCTGGTTCTGGTGGTTCGCATGGTGTTCACGGGTTAGAAATTGGATTTTATGTTTATGGTGACTGCGGAGTTGTCCAATTCAGACTATCAACAGGATGGCTTCCGCAAAAAGTAGAAAAAAATAAAATTGGTCATCTAGAATTTAAAGCATCATTTAAAGCATTATCGGACTTGTTCCCAATACCAACTGATTTAGGCTACCATGCCTATAAACCTCAATATGAGGGTCAGACCTCAAGAAGTACATGTAAATTTCTTGGAGGAAAAGAGTGTTATTATGACGGCAGTATTTTAAATGCCAATGATGCTTTCTATACGTTATTAAATGGTGGTGAAGAAAAGCTATTTGAATTTCTTGAACAATATTATCTTTGTGTGTTTGAGAATGGAGAATACCCACAAGTCTATGAATATCCGAAACAACAGCGGAAAGGAACCCATGTCACATAAACACATTGTCATAATTGCAATCGTAGTTGAGCTTATCTTCTGGCTCGGGGTGATGGCGTGCCAGGCGTCAGAGTGGGATGAGTATAGCGATCAACAGATAGCCAATGCTATCTACCAAGCCGAGGGCGGGGTAAAAACCCGCTTCCCTTATGGGGTGAAGTCTATAAAATGCCAAGGCGAGCCACAATGCCGTAAAATCTGCCTTAACAGCGTATTTAACGGGCGAAAACGCTGGGAACGGGCAGGGAAACCTACTGACCTCATAACCTTCATTGGCAAGCGTTACAGCCCGCCTTCTACTAACCCTAATTGGGTGAGGTTGGTTACTTACTTCCTAAAGAAAGGGATCTAATGCCCTACGCCCACATTAAGAACATAGTCAAGGAGATTGACAGGATAACGGCGCATTATTACGGCTCTACAATGGCAGATAAAAGGCCGAAATCAGTACGGGATCATCAAAATTATGTTATAGAGGGTGTTATAGACAATGCCGTTAGTAAAGCGGGAATGAAGAAAGGGAATAGGAGAAAATGATAAATATTGATTATAATGCTAGAACAATGGCAGAATTTTTTAGAGTTAATGAAAAAAGATTTGATAAACTTAATAAAACTTTTAAATGTAGTCCAAGTCGATTGCAAGAGTATACATCAATAAAAGGATTGTTAAAAACTTGTGAAAATATATGGAATAAGGATTATCCAGATATTTCATTCCAAGAAAAAATAGTGATGACTATTGCATTAGGAATTGATTTGAATTATTTATGTTCGCCGAAAATACAACAAAAAAAACCGTGACCAATGACTAACTATTATATTCCTTCAACCAAAAAGTCACTAGTTGAGTGGTTAGCGGTATTTTATCCTATTACAGACCTAAAGAAACGACCTAAAAATCAATTATATGCGATTTACCACAAAATAAGAAAGGGACTACAATGAAAAAACTCACCCAAAAACCAAGATTACAGATTAGTACCGCATTAACCCAGGATGATTATGAGGCATTACATTTCACCCAGGCAAAACATGGGGTCAGTTTGGGAGATATTGTCAGAGAGGGGTGTCGGTCTTATAACGCCAAAGTGGCCATCTCCGAAACCGAGATGATACGGGTTATTAGGGAAGGGATCAAGATCATTAATGCGGAGTCCAAAGACACTACTCCGGCAGATTCTTGATTTAGCTCTTGACAAGTTAAAAACTGTTCTTTATTATATTTACCATGACCGATCGGAAGTTAAATTATACCAGAGAGAGCATATATGTTTTTCTATTTAATTAACATACCCTTGTTATTGCAACAGGGGTATTTTTTTATCCTCAAGGATGTGCTTCCGATCACATCAATGTTAGATCATTGGCTAGTTCTCTCTCCTAGTTCCTTGAGGATTTTTATTTTTTAGCTCCCGCACTGCTAATGCAGCCTACAGACAGGTTTTTGACCAATGGTCCCCTCTGAAAACAATGGCGAATTATTTCCGTCCGGCCATCTTAATGACCTTTATAATGCCAGGGTATTAAAGAAAATGTTTGAGCATGAAATATTATGGAATAAAAATGTCGGGGGGTGGTTTATTTTTAATGAGATTTGGAAAGCAGATAACAACGATAATATAAAATCTTTTGTGATTAACCTGGTAGATGAAATGAAAAACCATACAGCAAGTTGGAAAACAAAAGCAGACACTGAAGAAGATAATATGAAACAAAACTGGATAAGACATGTTAAAAATAGCGGGCAAAATGCCAGAATGGAGTCTATGCTAAATTGCGCAAAGACATTATTGGCTTTTGATGGGGAATTTGATATGAACCATTTGCAATTAAATTGCAAAAATGGAACGATTGATTTGAAAATTGGAGAATTATATAAACATGATCCATTGAATTATGCCAGCAAGGTATGTAATGCTTCTTATGATTTAGGCAGCAAATGCCCACAATGGTTGTTATTTCTAAATGATATATTTTTAGGAGATCAATCCGTCATTGATTATATACAAAAAGTAATTGGATATTCCTTGACTGGCTTGACTACCGAACAATGTTTTTTTATTTTATGGGGGGATGGGTGCAACGGGAAAAGTAGTTTTGTGGAAACAATAGCTTATATTTTAAATGATTATGGGATGACTTGTGATTCGACGACTTTAATGATGAAGGATAAAGGGCAAATCAATAATGATATAGCAAGGCTGAGGGGGGCCAGATTTGTTTCGGCATCAGAAAGCAACCGGCATAAAGAATTTGATGAAGCTGTGATAAAAAGATTGACCGGAAATGATAAAATCATAGCTAGATTTTTGAATAAAGAAAATTTTGAGTTTTATCCGACATTCAAAATATTTATGACCACGAATCACAAACCGAATATACGCAGTATAGACGAAGGAATTTGGCGCAGGGTGAGGATGATCCCTTTCTTGTTTAAAATCAACGCAAAAAAAATGGATAAATTTTTAGGGGAGAAATTAAGAGAAGAAGCCAATGGGATTTTGGCTTGGGCCGTGCAGGGGTGTTTAAAATGGCAAAAGGAAGGATTGATAGAACCAGAATTGATAGAGGAGGCCGGGAAGAAATATAAATTTGAGGAGGATAGAATCGGAAATTTTGTTGCTGATGAATGCGTGATTGGAAAAAAGGTTTTTATTCCTGTTCCTGTTTTGAAAGAAAAATTATGGGAATATTTAGGATTTAAAATTGGGAATAAATCTATCGGAGAATATTTTCAGACAAGGGGTTTTTCTTCGGGGCGTTCATATATTAACGGAAAACAAACTAGGGTATATTTTGGCTTAGGGTTAAGAAGCGATTATCCAGAAGCGGAAGGAACCACAGAGGTGTCTATACATACAGTAGTTGAAAAAGAAGACCAGCCGGTGGAAAATCAGACAGTGATTGAAAAGGAAGAACAAATAAAATGGGAGACGTGAGGAAGGCAATTAGTCAACAGCGACAGGCGTAAAAGCGAGAGACCGACCGTGAGGCTGGCTTCCTCTTATAATAAAGGAGAATAAATGAGCAGTAACATCCAACTATTCAATGAGGACTGTATGCCTGCTATGGCGAAGATGAAAGACAAGCAGTTTGACTTGGCGATCGTTGATCCGCCGTATTTTTCTGGCCCGGATAAATTAGGATATTTCGGTGCAGAATATTCACAAACAAAAGTTAAAAGACAAAATTATAAGATTCTAGGAGATTGGACTGTGCCAAAACAAAATTATTTTGATGAAATTTTACGAGTAAGTAAAGAACAAATTATATGGGGATTTAATTATTTCAGGATTATGAATTTAGGAAGCGGCCGTATTATTTGGGATAAAAAGAATGACCATTCTACATTTTCAAAATGTGAAATTGCCTATAATTCAAAGCACGAACACGTTTCTTTATTTAGGTTCATGTGGAATGGAATGTTACAGGAAAATATGGGGAGGAATAAAGAGATTCGTATACACCCAACACAGAAACCTTGTGAACTCTACCGCTGGCTCCTCAAAAACTACGCCAAGCCCAACGACAAGATTTTAGACACCCACCTCGGCTCCGGCTCCATCGCCATCGCCTGTTACGACATGGGGTTTGATTTGGTGGGGTATGAAATTGATGAATCGTATTTCGAGGCGGCGAGTAAGCGACTTGATAATCATAAAAAACAATTAACTTTATTTTAGAATCTATGACCAAACAAGAATGGCACTTAAAACACGGCTTTGATGATGAGGATATGGCAAGAATAGAGTTAGTGGTAAGGATATTCAAAGGAAAGGTAACTAAAATTGTCGATATGGATATGAGAATAAAATGACTTACCACCTCAAGGGTATCGGCGGTTTAAGAAAACCAAAGCCAGACTATAAAAAGTTGATTAAGAATATGACGATGATCCACCGAGATCTGCCGATCCCCCCGCAAAAACCAAAGCCTGTCCGTAAGGTGTCGAAACCCTATGATCTGGCTGAACGAGAACTCCGGCTTGAACTGCTGATATTATTAAGGAAGTTGCGTAAAGCCGGTAAGGTCGAGTTTTGGAGAATAGAAAATAGTTTGCCCGGGTATCATGGTATCCCGGATTTTTTCTGTGCGTCCTTACAGACCAAATGGGTCGGGTTTGTTGAGTTGAAGAAAGAGGGCGGGGTTATATCCTCGGCACAAAAGAAGTTTGCGGAGTTGTGTGTTATGGGGGGGGTCAACCATATTTTTGCTTATTCGGTTGAAGATGTGGAAAAGAAAATTATATGATAAATATAAATAAAATATGTAAGGGATGTTTAAAAAATAAATCTATAAATATGTTTTATGAATATACAATTCATAAAAAATATACTTATAGAATGAGTTATTGTAAAGAATGTGATTCAAAAAAAGCAATTATTTTCAGAAGAAATCAACGAATTAAATATCCATGGATAAAAACATATTATTCTATACTAGGTAGATGTGGAAATGGTAAATCTAGTAAAAAATTAAAATATTACGGAGGGAAAGGAATTAAAAATTATTTAACAATAGATAATCTAAAATTCTTATGGTTTCGAGATAAAGCGTATTTAATGAAAAAGCCTACCATTGACAGAAAGAACCCTAACAAAAATTATATTTTAAGGAATTGTAGATACCTGGAAAGAAATAAAAATATAGCTAGGATAAGGCATCCCTTGCATCTTTCCGAGATACATAAATTTAGAATTAAGGAATCAATGTTAAGTCATTTTAATAATAAAATTACTTGACAACAAGTAGTTAATAGTGGTATAAAGTAATCAACAGAAAGGAAAGATATGGATAAATCAGTAAAGATAGACGAGGGAACCTATAAAGAACTTCAGAAAAAAAAAGAATCGACAGGGATTCCCATGAAAAGATTGATTAAGGATTCTTTGTCGAAAAAGAAAAAAGGAGAGAAAAAATGAGCAACGACGAAGTCACTAACCAAATGGAAACCCTCAAAGAGCCTATGGCTTTAGGAGAGATATTCGCAAAATCAGGATTGTTTCCCGATATAAAGACTCAGGCACAAGCGGCAGTCAAGATTCTTGCCGGTCGAGAGCTTGGATTATCACCATTTGAGGCTATGTCGGGAATTTATTTTGTCAACAATCGCATGGCTCTCACAAGCAACATTATGGCTTCTCTAATAAAGAAGGGGAAGAAGTACGATTATTCAGTTAAGAAACTGGACGATCAAGAATGTACAATTGTTGTTACTAAAGGGGATGTTGAAATTGGAGTCAGTACATTCACTGTTAAAGATGCTGCGAAAGCTGGACTTATTAATAAAGATAACTGGAAAAATTACCCAAGGAACATGATGTTTGCAAGGGCGTTGTCAAATGCCGTCCGTTGGTTTGCTCCTGACTCTGTTTCCGGTTATTATCTTATTGAAGAAATTGAGGATATTGAGCCAATCAAGACAACAACAGTTATTGAGTTGACACCAGAAGGGACGGTCACTAATGGCAAAACGTGATTTTGACAATTCTTACCCCAGTGTTACCACTATCCTCGGAGTGCTTCGCAAGATAGGACTTGAGATGTGGTTCAAACATAACACCGCCAAGTTCTGTGATGAAAAATCAAATAAGGGAAAACTCATTGGTACTCAAATCCACGAAGCTATACAAAGCTATATTGAAACAGGAAAAGCCAAGTCGGAAACAGAGTATGCTGAGGAAGTGGGCAACGCTTTAAAATCATTCATGGCTTTCCGAAAAGACTACCAAGAAATAATTCTCCAAAGAGCTGAAATGGCTTTAACAAGTGAAAATTATAAATTCAATGGGATTGTTGATTGTTTGGCTGGTGATAAAATTTTAGATTGGAAGACAGGAGAATGTAAGAATAAAGAATTTCCTGTTATTTATGACGAATATAAATACCAAGTTTCAGCTTATGTTCATCTTTATAATGAAGTCAATAATGCAACTATACAAGAAGCAATAATTGTAGTTGTTGCAAAAGACAAAGTGGCTTACGATACCTGTCGATTAAATAAGGATGAAATTGATTTTTACTTCAACGAGGTATTTTTATCATGCCTTAAAATCCTAACCGCCCAAAAAAGAAAGGACTTCACATGCGCCGAGATCAAATGAATGAAGAAACGCCTCCCAAGAAATTACTCCCCGAAGGTTGGAGAAAGTTCTTAATTAAATCAGGAATCGAAACCACTTCCAAAAGTGGAAACGAAATGATTGAGTTTGTCTTTGTTGACGATAAAACGAAATATGAAGAAAAGGTTTATGCTGTATCCGTACCAAAAAAGCGTTGGTTCCTCAAGCGTATTCTTGAGGCTTGCGGTTGTGCTGGCGGACAAGATGGAGTCTATGAATGGGAAATGTCTTATGTTGTTGATAAATACGTCATGGGTCTTGTGGAACATTCTGAAAATAAATATATTGATCGCTCTGGTGTCGAAAGGACAGGAACCCAAAGCAAAATCACTGATGTTCGTGAAATCACTCAAGAAGATGAAAAATCGTGGGTGGAATAACATGACCTACCCCAATATGCTCCTTCTCGAGATGTTGGATAATACCCGAGGCGTCTGCTACAAAATAACCGACTGCCATGACCGTCAGAATGATATTGTGATTGCAATGGTGAGCTATGAGGGCGGGCTTTATCAGGTAGTAATAAAGCCCATATCCTCAGAGATAAAGTATAGTGACTTTGAGAGGGAGACAAGTTGTTAATGATTGAGACGATACAGCCGAGACTAACCACCACTTATTTAAGAACGCTTTTAGAGGCGTATAAGGAGATGAGCAAATGAGCAAAGAGGACGGAGGAGCGGCGTTTGCTTGTGCCGCAGAAAATGGACATCAGGAAGGAATGAGTTTAAGGGATTATTTTGCTGGACAGGCGTTAAGCGGAATGTTGGGTGTTAATGTTCCTGGCGGGAACTTTGATTGGGATCATTTATCTAAATCAGCTTATAAATACGCCGACGCCCTTATATCCGAGAGGAAAAAGGAATGAGCCCTAACCCACCGAGGAGGAGAGGATGAATATTGAACAGGCAGAAAAACAATTGAAAAAATATAAGGATGATAGTGAATCCTATCACTCAGAATTTGATGATATTTTGGAGGCTCGCCTCATGGAACTTGACCCAAAATTTATGAAAACTATGCAAGAATTGTATGATAAAAGTGGATGTTCAAGATGGTGTGCATGACCACCCCTAAAAACTGGTCAGGAAATTCGATTGTGGATAGATACGACCGCCAAGAGGCTTTAGAGCGCAAGGAACGGGAGACGGAAGGGTGTGGGTGTCCGAAGGGGCATTGTGGGTGCGATAGAGGATGGGATGAGGGAGAATGATTTGTCCGTATTGTCATAAGGAAGCAATTTTAACGACAGGGCAGGTTATCTATCCACACCGTAAAGACCTTATGTATTTAAGATTCTGGCTTTGTAAGCCGTGCAACGCTTGGGTGGGGTGCCATAAAAATAGCAATAATATCCCTCTTGGAAGATTAGCAAATAAAGAATTGAGGCAATGGAAAATGAAAGTGCATGAATCTTTTGACTCACTTTGGAAAAACAACGGATTGACCAGACAAAAAGCATATCAAAAATTATCTATGGGTCTTGGAATTAAAAAACAAGATTGTCATATTGGGATGTTTGATGTTCAGACTTGTAAGAAAGCAATAGAAACGATTAAAAACTTTTTAACCCCACCATAACAAAAGGAGAAGGGCGATATGGAAATAAATATTATTCACCAAAGATTGCAGGGTTTAAAAGGGAAACTAGAAGACGCCGAAAAAACCCATATAGAAACTGACAAGCAGATTTATGAGGATTTTCTTTTGTGGCTCGCTGGATTTTTAGAAGCGGTAAAGAATACCGAGAGCAATGCTATTAAAATTATGGTTGATACTCTTGAGAAGAAGAAATTGTAACCCCCTCACCAGAGCGGTTGGGCTAGTTGGTGTGGTGAACCGTGCAGTCTTAGGAGTCGCTTTCCAGCGAGACCGACCAACTGCCTAGCCCTTCCGCTCGGAAGAAAGAGAGAAGAAGATGATTAGACTTGAAGAAATGGAACAACTATTAAAAATATTTAAAGAGTTGCCAGAAGAAACCCAAAGGAAACTTTTAATCGAAGAATTGGGGAGTGTTCTTAATCCGAAGAAATATGAACCCCCCAAGAAACAAACACTGGCGGAGAAGTTTGAAAGATATTTGGAGGGAGGCGGCCCTCTTTCAGCTTTACCAAAACTCGCCATCTCGCACGTTCTTTCGATATTGCCGGAGAATAAAAAACAAAAAGAGAGTGGAGCTTGGGAATTAGTAGAGTCCTTCCGCACCGAGTTCCTCAAGAGATTGGAGGAGGAACTCCCCAATGTCAAATGAGCTGAAGTTAAGAAAAGGAAGAAATGGAAGTTTTAGGAAAGGCTCTGACAATTTAACTGATGGGGACAAAGACTGGGAAGATAAATGTCTTAATTGTGGAGAATCTCCAACAGTTCATCCAACAAATTTATGCGGGCCTTGCTGTTTTGGCGAGGCGGATACTTTTGGAGGGAATTGGTAAATCAGTAACCAACTCGCAGGAGTGTTCGTGGCGACTTGACAATCGACCGTAGAAGCCCGTAGATCAAGCTATTGGGTGAGCAGGTGTGAGCCCTGCCGAACACTCCCGCAGAATAACAAAGTAAAGGAGAAATATGATTAGTCCAAATATAAAAAAATCAGGTAAAGTAGAAGTTTCAATCAGTAAAAATGAGTTGAAACAGCTTGTTCATTGGGCAGTTTTTGGTGTTGGGAAAGCTATCAGTGGGTCATACCAAGATTGTATTATTGAAACAATACAAAAATATGGTAGATTCTTGGGAATGGCAAGTTATAAGAATTTATATTTTGGAGAATTAAGAAAGTCCAAAAAGTTCACATGCCCCCCAAGGTCGATAAAGTTCCCGCAGAGGAGCTAAAATGACCACACCCAAGACCCTAGGCGAGATCAGCGGGCTGTTGCCGGAAAGAAATAAAGGAATAATCGCTTTTTTGAATAAAGAATTACAGTCTCATTTTTCTCAAAAAGATTTGTATAAAGCTGGGCAAAATTCTATTATTGATAAAATCTCTAAACTTTCCTGTTTAGAAGTCGTCCAGAAAATACTGGATAGCGGGGCGATAGTAATTAAGAAGTGTGAATTTTGTGAATTTCCTTATAAAGGAATAGCTTGCCCCGCCTGCTACGGTCGGGGATGGAGATTGGAGGAGGGATAGAAAGTCGAGTTCGATAAACAATAAGGAGGAGTGATGTTATATTACTTTGAAAGTGATTTTGGTTGTGGTATCAGAGATTTTAAAAGTATATCCCAAGCTAGAGAAAAGATTCTTGCAGAGGTTGGTACACATTCAGGTGTCAAAGTTTGTCGTCCTGCTACGAATAAAGATATTTCTTGGGTAAAAGGTATGGGCGGGTTTGTTCCAGAGAAATCTAACCCATCGTCAGGAGAGGTGCGGGGATGAAATGGCTAAGACACTCTATAATTCAGGACTCATATTATATTGTTTTCAGATTTGAAGATGGCAAGTGGATGGCATATTATGCAATCGGGGATGATGAAGGTTATACGTAATCAGTAACCCATCGTCAGTTCGATAAACAATAAGGAGGAGTGATGAAATGGATTTATCAAACAAGTTAGCTATTGGAATAATCATTACTGTAATTACGGGTTTTTGCTTTTGGGTTTGGGGTTTTTATGGAAACACGGAAAGTTATATTAAACAAGGATATACCCAACAAAATATTACTTATTGTTCTGCAATTTATACAAAAACAATCTGGGTTAAGAACTAACCCATCGTCAGGAGAGGTGCGGGGGTGCGGTAAGCAAAGATGCGAGTGCATGGAGGGAGAAGCATGAAACATAAATGTTCACCCAGACCAATGATATTTGATGGATTTAGAAGCTGTTACTATTGCAAACGGTTATTTATGAAGTTCTTTAAATGGTGGATACCACTATGACCTACGAGAAGGAAGTTGAGATGTTGGCGAGGAGAAGAAAATCTTAAAATGAAATCCGAACCCCTGCTATTGACCGCCATTTGTGTCTTTATCATCGCCCTAGTGATATTTTTCGTGTTCTGGGGGGAGAGGGTGGACCATCAGCCTGGGGTAGTGAACTTATGCGAACAGGAACCGAGTAGGTGTGATTAGGGGGAGTGCGTTTAGTTTATGGTCTGGAACGTTGCGCTGATAAGCCGAGTAATACGAGGTTAGGACAATAACCCGGATACAGCCCAGGTCGGTAGCTAAGGCAACGGAGAAAGTCATATAGGCACTGATGTAGCCAGTTTGACTCGAACTGCCGCACTCCCTTTAGAAAGGATGAGATGGAATATCCAAGAATATGGGAGACTATCAACGAAGATAAAGAAGCCGGTAGTACAAGATTAAAAATTCATGGTGGCTGGTTAGTTGTTTCTTGGTGCAAAAATGGTTCAAGTGAACCTCTAATTTTTATTCCAGACCCAGCTCATCAATGGGAATTGGAGCCCAAATGACCCACGATAGAAGAACAATCAAGATTAAGCAATTAGAATGTAAACTTCAAACTTCAAGAAACGGTATTATTGATTTAATTGATTGTTTAGCCGATTGTGCTGACAAAGGAAGCAGGCCGGTTCTTTCTTATTGGATTAAAAAGTATGCTCGCCTTCTTGAGGATATTACCCCATGACCCACGACCCGAAGGAAGTTGGGAGGTTAAAGCTAAAGAGTAAAATAATCTCTATTGTCTGTATGCCAGCAAGTGATTTGTGGAAGTATGAACAGCTTCTCACGCTCATCACAGAGGCAAGAATTGAGGAGTTAAAGGGGCAAGTATGGCCCCTATCATCTTTCATGGATTTGTATACTTACAATGAACAAGCACGACATCATAATAGAATGATAAATGAACGTATCGCCGAGCTAATGGCACAGAAGGAGGGTTGACAAAATGACCGCTCAAGAACTCCGATCCAAGTTTGAAGCTGACTTAAAAGCCTTGCAAGACTCTTGCCTGCACGAAGTCACCAAAGTCATGCCTTATATGTGGGCACCAGGACATTTTGGGGATGATGTGGAAGTGTGTAATAAATGTGAGAAGATTATAAAGGAGAAAATATGACCAAATACAAACTCGAAGTAGAAAAGAATAAATCAGGTAAGTGGTTCTGGAGAATACGCCATAAAAACGGTCAAATTCTCTGTACCAGCGAGCTTTATTCTTCCCGAAGTAAAGCATTTAAAACGGTTAATAATTTCTTGGGGGAGTTACGAGGGAAGGTAGATCCTATTTCTTTTCAAGAGACAAAGACTTTAAAATAAGAATAGTGGTTTCAGCGGTGTTTTTAACAACAGATTTTGTATCTTCTATAACCTTTTTATCATAATCAGGAATTGTAGAAACATTCCATATCTGGAGGAGGACAAAACCCATTATCAAACCGCCAAAAATCCATTTTACGACATGCCAACCCATCCACCGCCAGAGTTCATCCATTATTTAATACTCCCATAAGTAAATCTCCAATCCTTAAAATCCTTAAAATTCAGCTTAATCTTCACAGATTTTCCATTCATTAAATCAATATACCATTGCGGAATTTTATTTCTCTTGCGCCACTTTACATTTTTATTATATTCTGACGGTAGATACCATTTAGTTTCATCCATTCTTCAACACCCTCATTATCTCCTCCAATCTCAACTTAGTCGGCTTATTAACCCCATGTTCCCATCTGGAAACTTGGCTTTGAGAGGCGGTGATAATTATGCCGAGTTGTTCTTGGGTAAGACCAAAAATCAACCTGTAATGATATATATAATCACCTATCCCCTGTGCGACATCATCCTTATCATTTACTGACATTGACAGGTTGCTCTTTAGGTTGTTCTGCTTTGGTCTGTGGTACTTGCCCAAGAGGATTAAGCCCATAATCAGTAAGCTGTTTTATGAACCCCTCAATCTCTCCTATATATTTATTATTCTTTTCAGTGTTAATAATAACCAATTTACATCGAGCGGATATTCCATCTCTTAAAATACTTTTTATTTTAGACAACTTTTTATCATTAACTCCCAAAGCGAGCAGTTCATCATTCTTTTTATTGAAAGTTGATATTGCCCAATCATTCAGTTCATGAAATTTCATGTGAGACTCCTTGTAACTTGTTAATAAATTTTTGTGATAAATCTATCCCTTCCATTTTTGCAAAATGTTCAAAATATTGATTAAAATTATAACTAGTTGTATTATTTAAAACTCTTCCTTGCCATTCTCTTTCAATTTTAAGATAAAATTCTATCGCCATCTTTAATTGTTCTTGAAAACCTCTTGCCTCGCTAAATCCAAATTCTTTATCCTTCTCATCAGACCACCAATATAATAGAAACTGGCATTGGCGAGGAGTCAAAGAAGTTACCTTTTTAGCTTCATTGATTATTTCTTCGTCAGACATTTTTGACCCTGGCAATTATATCCGAATCCCGCACATACAGAACATCCTTATCCCCCATAACCGTTTTCTGGACAGAGCCTTTTTCGACGATGATAAGGTCACCAGATTTAATACAATATTGAGCAATAATATTTTCACACATTGCTCCGATTGAAACCACTTTGAATATAGTCGCCACTTCATCCGCTATTAACACCGTGCTTTTTTCCGCTGGTTCAATAATAACAAAGCGACCTAAAGCACTATCTATCTCAAAACTCATAGAACCGGCTCCTTTCAACATGATTTTGACAATATACTCTTCTTATCTCATCTATAATTTCAGAATATAATCCTTCACAAGCACAGAAAGAACACTGCCATTTATTCACTTCTTGCTCTCGGGATTTTATAGGTTTCATCCTCTATTTCTTCCGTTATGACACAATCGGTTGTAAGCAACATTCCCGCAACCGAAGCCGCATTTTCTATCGTCAACCTGACCACCTTAAACGGATCAACCACTCCCAAAGTCATTAAGTCACCGTATTTATTGGCAAGAAAGTCATAGCCGTAATTAACGTAATCATCTAACATGATTTTGGCTATAACCTCCGCCCCGTCAACTCCAGCATTAGCGGCTATTTGCTTGATAGGTTCTTGGAGAGCTTTACAGATAATTTTCCAGCCAATTTTCTCTTCTTCGGAAAGAATTTGGACTTCTTCCATCTTATCAAGTGTTTTAGCGGCACGTAAGAACATAAGACCACCTCCGGCAACAATCCCTTCTTCGAGTGCGGCTCTTGATGCCATGAGAGCGTCTTCAATTCTAAACTTCTTTTCTTTTTGTTCAACTTCGGTACTAGCTCCCACTTTAATGACAGCCACTCCACTTGTGAGCTTGGCAAGCCTTTCTTGAAATTTTTCTTTTTCATAATCACTCTCCGTCTTGGCAATAGAAGCCTGTAAAACTCCTATCCGACTATTAACATCCTCTGTGCTACCCTTGCCTGCTGTAAACGTCGTATGATGCTTGGTTGCTACCACATTAGCTTGCCCCAAATCACTTAATTCTATCTTATCAAAGGTAAGCCCGGATGATTGCCCAACAACCCTGCCCCCTGTTAATATAGCAAGGTCGGTAAGCTGTTCAGTACGGTTCTCCCCAAAATAGGGGGATTTACAAGCAACAATCTGAATACCATTTTTGATTCTATTAATAGTTAGGGTCTCTAGGGCTTGACCCGTGATATTGTTAGCGACTATGATAAAAGGTCTTTTTTCAACTCCAATAACCATCTCAATTACTTTCATCAATGGTTGGATATGGTTAATTTCATAATCGGCTATTAAAATATAAGCGTCTTTGTAAACAGCTTCCATCTTCTCTTTGTTGGTAACGAAATAATGAGATAAATAACCTTCGTTTAACTGCATGCCTTCGACAGTTTGAATGTAGGTAGAAGCGTCCTTATAGTTATCTTCAATGGTGATTACACCATCCGAACCGGCTTTTTTGATGGCTTCGCAGACTACATCAGCTATACTACTGTCATTATTAGCTGAAATGATTGCAACACGCTTTAAATCTTCTTCAGAAGGGGTGGTTATAACATTCTTCTTGATATAGGAGATAGCTTCAAAAACAGCAAGGTCTATACCTTTTTTGATAAGAATAGGATTATTTCCTGTTGATAAGGTCTTGAGGCCTTCGGTGAATATGGCTTGTGCTAAAACAGCTGCAGTTGTTGTCCCATCGCCGCAATCATCAGCTGTTTTTTGGGAGACTTGACGGATGAGTTTTAAACCAATTTCTTCTGTTGGGTCTTTACATCCAACATTACGGGCAACTGTCACACCGTCTTTCGTAGCTACAGGATAGCCATACGGGAATCCATATATTACATTTCGTCCTCGTGGGCCGAGAGTAATTTTTATTGAATCGGTGATTAAATTAACACCTTTTAAAAGTTTCTGACGTGCTTCGTTTCCAAAAGTGATTATTTTCACCTACCCCTCCTTTTCATAAATCCCAACTCTCCTGAATACCAACGCCTCATCTTTAAACATATTTAAAGGAATAAGTTTATCTTTAGCTAAATGTTTAAGCGCTTTCTTATCAATTTCATCTTCTGCTGATAGTTGGACTATTTTATTGTCGTAGTCTATTTTCAAGATAAAAGTTCCTTTCTGGCTTGCTCTGCAACAGGGTCTAAATTAGATAATTCTTCTAAAATTTTATTATATTTTGGTGGGATAGCGGGTTCACTCTCCTCAATCATCTCCCTCAATATCTTCTTAGCCACTCCGATTTCGTCAGGGGTAGGTTTGTCGCTTGAAAGCAGTTCAGCTATGAGTTTTAGGAGAAAAAGATTGTTCATTATTATCCAGCCTTTCAGATACTTTTTTTTCTTCTGCTTTTAGTCCACAAGCATAACTACAATATTTAAAATAAGTTTCTTTTCCACAATTAGGACATTCATGTTTTAGGAGGGATAAATTATTCATCATCGTTTTTTATTTCTATCCATTTATTATCTATAAGTGATTTAAATAAGAATCCATCTGGTCTAAATGCTCTTAAACCACCAACATAAAAAAATCCATCAATATCTTTAAATTCATCATCAATATTGGGTATTATCCCCTTGACATACGTAATGATTTATGCTATCATTACAACAAATCCAAAAAAAAGTAGATTGTCAATTTTACCAATTTTCTTAGATGAATCTTTAACTTGTTGAGATAATATATTAACTGTTTCAATTTGATCTTGTATTGTTTGAGAGATAGATGTAGTAGGAGTTTGAGAAGTAGAAAGTGATTTTTGTTCTGGGGGAGCAGAAGAAGGAGTCCCAACTTTGGTTGGTTCGGAACTTAGAGATTCTGTGTTTTTGTTCTCTGCCATTTCTAAACACCTTTTACGACATCAAAGTAATATTTATTTTCCAGCTCTAATTCTTCGCCTTGAAATTTAATTTTTAAATAATATCTTCCAAATTTATCAAATTTAACCGATAGAAATTGAGCGTTAAATGGAACATAGCCAGGTAAAAGCTTTGCTTCCATAATGGTTGGCTTTGATCTCAAGCCAAGAGGATCAATAAAACTTACTTCAGCTATAACCATTCCCTCTTTTTCGTTATAAATCCCACCAGCAATAAAGAAAGTTTGAATCCAGAAATTATCATTTTTAGGAATAACAATATTGTGAAAAACGTCAATATAGGATGGTAAAAGAGTTTGTTGATCTGTTAGAACTCGCCCACAGCAGAACATATACATAAGTTTGGCTGGCATATTTTCTTTCCTATAATTACATGATTTTAAGGGATATGTTTTATCTGAAATATTAGTTAACTGGTTCATAATATATTCCTTTCTCGATTTTAAGTCAACGGATATTTAAGCTGATTTACGTATGCCTAGGGGATAAATGTGTCAATATTACATCCAGGCATTTCTTTTTTAATTATTATTTTCATTTACTTAGTTTTAGGAGGAAGAGGTGGTTCATTGATTAATATTCATCTCTTCTGACTTTATGATTGTTTTATATAATACTTTCACTAGATAAAATGGAAGGGTAACTGTTGTAATTTTGGCTCTCAATACACATCTTTTATTGATATAATCATAGCTAATTTCTGGTATTACCTCTATGTCTTTACCTTTTGTTGGTGGATCTTTGACAAATATTTTAAACATTTTTCTCTCCCATAATCTTCGACACCAACCCCTGCATAAACCCCTTTTTGATTTCTGGCACCTTCGGCACCCCAGCGGACTTAATAAACGCCTCAAAATACTCTCTCTTATCTACTGCTTTCTCCGGTTTCTCTTCCATCTGGATAGCCACTAATGCCCCATTCTGGCAGAACTGTTCATCAATAACATGCTTTGGGTCATTAACATAGAAGCGTTTATACATCTCCAACTCCCAACATCTCAGCCAAGTTTCAGATTTTGTCCGTATGTCAAAGGATGGGAAAGTTTTTTGAATAAGATAGTTCATGCGGTTAATAGCAGCTACCCTATTATATAGAGCTACGTCTTTAGTATCGCCCCCGTGCATAACAAAGGGAAGCTCTGGAGATGTACTAACCATCGGGAGGCTCCCGCCTTTCCAACAACCCCAACTGCATATTCAATCCCCACATCTTCGGAACTTTCATATCATCCCTGACTTGGTTCATAACTGCTTCAATGGCTTTCTCGCTTTCAATTCTTCCTTTATCCGTTATGTCTAACTGCCTGAGAATTCCTGCTAAATTGACAGATAAGTTGATTAATTGTTGTCCTACGCCAGCGTTATTGGTAATAACGTCAAATATCTTTTTCTTATTCTCTGGGCTCATCGCCATACGGTAGATATGTTCGCCTGTTTTAGGGTCACGGATCATAACTTCTTTGCCGACTTCAAAGGTGGTTTGTTGAGGTGATGGTGGGGGTATGGAAGCTAATGATGGGAGGGGTTGGGTGGGGACTGATTTAAAAAGATTAGCTAGTTTTTCCATGAATGTCATTGCTAAACTCCTTTGTTAATATTGCTATGAATTTAATTTTCACCATTTCTCAGGCGGTTCTTTCCATTGTCCACCTGACATTAAAATTAACATTCTTTCTAAAAATTTAGCTTGGGCTTTTGTAAATCCTCTTTTATGAGCCAAATCAATAAATTTATCGTCTTTAATATAAACTCGATATTCTTCTTTTTTAATATTGTTCATTATTATGAATCATCCTTGGCGCATAAAGTTGCGATTATCATTAAAATAAAGATTAAAATAGGGGTTGTAATTAAACCTAGAAGAAAGGAAATAAAATCCATGAAAGTAGTCTAATATCAGATGATATTTATGTCAAGTGGAATAAAAAGTATTTTTGTGGTATACTTATAGTATGGGTGAAATAATACTTATTGTAATTTTGGTGAGTTTAGTATGGAATTGGGTGAATCCTTAATAGCCACCATGTATTCCAGAATAAATTTCTCTGCGGAAAAAATATTTTAATAAATTACCGCCAGTTAGAATCGTAAACCCGACCCCCGCAACAACTCCTAATTTTATTCTTCTGGTTCTATATTGTTTAACTAATTTATCAACAGCATTATCAATCTGCTTATCTGTTATTTTTTCAATTTGTCTTAACTTAAATACTTCATCAGAAGCATCTTGTTTCATCTTGTCTAAAATTGCTTTAGCTTCTTCTTTAATAGTTATTTGTTTTTCTCCAATATCTTTAAGCCCTTTTTGATAAGTCTTAATTTTGCCACCAACCTGCCTCCCAATCTGTTTTTCTAAATCAGCTAATAAATGAGCTTCATCTGGTTTTAATGATTCAGAACCAATTTTTGATATAAGTCCAGTAGCTTTGCCAGTTTCATATTTCCCAGAGAATGGCAGTGTTTCTTTAATAGCCTGTTTCTTCCATTGTAAATATGGAGCAAAATCAGATTTAAGTTCTTTATATCCTGTTATATATTTTTCAGCAGCGTCAGAGAATTTTTCTGAGAAATTAGCTTTTAGTTTATCATCAGGAGTCCATGCTTTACCAAACTTTGGTTGAGCAAACTTTTCAGCTCTTAATATATCTTCTACATCAATAACAGCGCCAGGATTTTCTTCTAATTGACGCATTGTCCCTTTGTATAAACCATAAATCTGTTTTTCTGCCGGTGTCATAGGTGAACGTGCAGTTATTAGTCTACCAGCCTCTTCATCAAAACGTAAAACCCCCTTATAAGTAAGAACTTCCTCCATTGTTCCAACCACTTCATTAGCAGGGACAGTAATACCTTTTCCTTTAATAAGAGTATCTCTTTTAGCTCCAAATTCTAAACTTTTACGACGAAATAAAACAGGAAGTTGTTTTTGCAAATTTAATGCTTCCCTATGTCCTTCTTTAACAATCTTCTTTTTTAATACATCGCTTAATTCATCATATCCACGAATTATATTTTCATATTTTCTTTCAGTAATAGTTTGTTTAATATTTGCTGTTTTAGATAAATTTCTTGTTGTTATATCAGTTGTTTGTCCTAATGTAAATTTTTGTTCTCTACCAGCAGTTTTAGTTAAAGATGGGCCTTCTATTAAATCTTTGGCATATTGAATTGGATGACGAATTGGATTAGTTAAACGACTTGTAGTTTGACTAATATTCTTACCAATTTGACCTATTGGTTGATTCAAAAATCCTCCAACTGATTTTCCAATTTTAGTCCCAGCAATCGCCCCCCCTACCACTTGAGCAACTGTTTTGCCAGCGACTGGAATAGCCCCAATTCCCATAGTTGCTAGACTAGCGGGAGAAGCAAATGCTCCACCAACTAATGCTCCTGCATCTCTTAAAGTCCCCTGAACAGTAGCTCTTGGTATATAAGAAAAATTTGGTTCTTGAAATTTACCAGCTTGTAAACGTTTAATAGGTGTTTCTTGAGAACGTTGCAACATAGACTTTCCCGTAACTGTTTCTACTGGGTCTTGAAAAGCTGTTTTAAAAGGATGTGTTATGAGATAACTACCACCCATTGTTGACACAGATGGTTTGGGTTGAGATGGTTGCTGTGCCCCCTGAGACATAGCCATAGCTTTCTTCTTCTTCAAAGTAAGATATTCATATTCTTCTTGTTCAGTTAATGCCATATTATCTCCCAAACTTTTTTTCTAATTCCTGTAGGCGTTGTTCATCTCCGGAGGAAAAAATACTCGAAGAATCTTGTCCACCTTGTTGCTCTCCACCAATAAAATTACTATGTTCTTTCATCCCTCTCAATGTAAGGGCAGGGTCTAAATCATAACCACCAGCTAAATCACCATATTCTTGTAGTGTAGTATTATAAGTTTTTCCTCTTTCATCAGCTATAATTTTAGCTCCCAAAACAAGAGCTTCTCGGTCTTTATTCGTTAGTCCAGCACCACCCTTTGTTAATTTTTGAACAGCTCCCTGTATTCTATTAACCATAGGTAAATTCTGCGGAGTTCTTGCATACTCCGATTCACGAACAACCGAATTTGGGTCTGTTAATTTATTAAACATGGTTATTAATGCTTGGTCTAAAGCCACTTTATTTTGAACATCACCGCTTAGTGCTTTTTGTAATAAGGCATCCATTGATTTAACAGAAGTATTGATAGTTATGTATTCTTTTACTTCTGGTCTATCAATAAACTCCCTGCGAAGTCGAGTAGTGCTGATAAGATTCTGTTTTTTAGCTTGAGAAGATTCTGCTGATTTTGGATTTACATATGTTGGGTCAATTCCTATTTCTAATCCAGTTTTCCCTTGATTAAATTTTAACTGTCCACTCGATACACCTTGTCGAGTAAGTTGTTCTCTTTGCTGCATCCCCTCCCTCTCCCTCGTCCACCTCTCCTGCCGCACAGCATCATCAAAAACTTTTTTGAGATTTAAAAACTGACCAACCCCAGCGAATTGCTCACCACCCATTTGCCCTATACCTGACCTGTCTCGATATTCTGGCATTATTGCATCCTCCCCCCACCGACCGCCCCGCTGCCCATTCCAGCCAATTGCTCTGCGGTGATTGTCCGGCCATTTACTTTTATTCCACTAAGGCCATATCTGACAATTAAATCAGAAAGTAAGTTTGGATTCTGTTGAATTAACTGCATCACTGTTTGGAATGGAATATTTACTCCACCTTGTTGAGCAATCTGCGGCCAAATAGCTATAAGCTGTTGGACATCAACGTATCCCTGTTCATCTACCGTTTGCTGAATCGCCATCCCCAAGACTTCAAGCAACTTGTTTATATCCCCACCAACATTAGACTGTTCTGGTGTTATTTGTCCTTGTGGTGGTTGTTGCTGAGGAGGCATTTGTCCTTGCATCTGCCCACCTCCCATACCTGGTAATTGTGCCATATTATCCTCCTATTGCCCTAAATTAGATGAAAGCCCATATGTCTGCCTAGCTGTTGATTCTGGTTCTATTGTTTGTTTTGAAAAATCACTTCCAAGTATACTGCCGATAATTCTTTGAAATGTCTCATAATCTTTACGCAAGATAGATTGTTTCAATTGTTCATCAACTCCCATCATCGCCGCTAACTCCATAGCCGAAGTTACATCAAACTGCCCTTGCTGGATAGATTGTTCTAAAGACCATCGATGAATAGCAACAGCATCTTGAGTAGCCTTATATTCAAGCTCAGACCAAAGATTAGCTTTAGCCTCTGCCCATTGACGATTGACTTCCTGATACTGTTTTTGTGCTTCTGATGAAGTTTCAATGCTTTGCCCCGCATTAGCCGCCGCTCGTTGGACTTGAGCAAGATACTGCTGATATTGTTTATCCAACTCTAGCATAGAACGATTAGCAGCTTGCGGGCCAAGTAATTCTGATCTTAAATCAGGGATTGACATTGTAAGATATTTATTAAGCTGTTCAGTCGTTGAAGGAGGCAAGGTCTTTCCTTCTAAGAACTGACTTGCTTTATCATATCCTGCTAATGAATCAGGGTTATAAGCCGGTGGTTTACCAATTTGGGAAGCTAGTCCTGCTGCACCCAACTTAAATAAATCTCCACCCTTACTTAATAAATCCATTATTCCTCCGCCTGAAGTCCCAGAAATTTGTGTTCCAGGCAATCCACCACCGCCACTTGCTGATTTTGGAATAGCAGGAACATTGACCGATTGTAAAGCATTTGTAGGTAAAGCAATATTTGGATTAAAACCACCACCCGGTAAAGAACCTGAAAGAACCGACCCAACAGCAGGAGTAGCTGATTTTAACCCTAACAGTCCACCAGCTCCTGCTTGACGTGATAAATTACTTAACGCCCCCGTAGAAGCTGATAACCCAGATTGAGGTATCCCGGCATTAGGAGCTTTCCCAAATAACCCTCCAACCGCATTACTCACCTGTGTTCCAAACCCACCTGTCGTAGGTGCATGGAACCCGGCAGCAAGGCCAGAAGTGAACTTCTGTCCTAATCCTGCCCCTAACCCACCCAATAAAGCTCCACCCCAGTTCCCTGACTTAATTGCCCCAGGGAGCTCCTGTGCGAAGCCAAGCCCTCCAGCAAGTCCCCAGTTAGGTATCCCACCAATAAGTGGCTTAGTAAGTCCTCCTAAATATCCTAATGCCCCTCCTACAGGGATTCGCCAGAACTCTCCTTTATGTCCTGTAACCCCTGCACCACCAGTAACCTGATGGGCAGCAAATCCTAATCCTACTGCCGCACCAAGAAACGGATTAATAATAGAAGCAAGACCAACAACAATAGGCCCAAGAAAATCACCGCCTTTCTTACCACCTGAAATCTGTTTGGCAAGACTATATGGCAAAGGAATGCCTATTGGTTTTGATGTCAACACCCATCCTGTATAATTAGCTTCTTCAAGTGTTTTACCTTCTTCCGCAAGAATAAAATGGTCATTGGCATGAAGAATGGCCGGGCGTTTGACAATGGGCAAGTCTGCCACATCAACTTTACAAAAGTAAAGTTCAAGTCCGTTGTCTCTAGCCAGATGGAGTAAAGTAAACATGGAGGCATTTTTAAGTTCCGTAATGCCTTTTAAGGCGACCAAACCACAATTTTCAGGCATGAGCCATCTCCTTTAAGATGTTTTTTCTTCTAATAAATTTTTTGTTTTCAATGTCAATCCAAAACGCCTCTTTAACTGTATCAGCAAATCTTTTACGAAACTCCCGTCTGAACTCGTGAATATTCCCGCCATTAATAACACATATTGTTATGCAAAGATTCTCTCCGCTTGAAATATCTCTTGGTAAAACCCAAGTTGTCTTATTTATTTTATGTTCATCTTCCGGCTTTACCAATATCCATCCGCATATACCAATAATTTGGTCTTTATCATTTCTTTGAATAAATAACTGGCCAGCTTTATATAAACGACTCAAATGCAAAAAATAATTCCATTTCCACTGTATTCTAGTTTCAGCAAACAATTTTTTCGTGTCATTTTTAACAATGAAGTTATCAACTTCATTGATTATTTGCCGACACCTATCAGCCGTTCGGTCAATGTTATCGTCCATAGTTTCCATGATGCTGTTGTTGTATTATCCGCTACTCTGAATTGAATTAAATTATCTATGCGACCCGGCGCATAAACATGACTATTAGTCCCTGAAGCAATAGATTGTGTACTTACATAGCTGCTCTCATAATCCCCACGCCAAGTAATCGTTGGAGCTGCTGCCTGAGAAGGAGTCTCTATCTCAAATTCATCCAAACGATTGAGTTTCAAAGAAACTCCTATTTTCGTTGAAGTCCATCGTGAATCTATCGCTGTCCCATTATCAGAGGTCGTGCTATCCAGCAAAGCTATTTGCCCTGAGGTCGCTGTCATAGCATACGTTCTTCTTAATCCAGCCCCATCATCAGAAACATCCCCTGCTCTAAAGTTTACACTATATTGTAATGGCCAGAAGGCTTTAGTTACATAATCATAAATAATGACATAATCTGGATTTACTGAGCTGCCTAATGGGACAAATAGCTTGTAGTGATTCTTGGCTTGGTCAACAATGGCATAGACTTTATCAAAAGCATCGGAGTTGATATTATCAAAATATACAGTTGAAATACCATTGTTTGTAGACATCTCATCGGATATAGCCACACCTGTAAGCCCATCAAAAAGATATAACTTCTTATCCGTCCCCAAGAAAGCTACAACTTCACCATCAGGAGTATCTATATTTTTTATTGAACGGGGCGACTTCGTGCCAACTGTTTTCTTGACCTGCTTAATATCAATCAACGGAAATGATTGAGTATACTGAAATCGATGAATTGACCATGCCTTTGTGACATACATCCGGTCGTTAAGAATGAATGAACCAGTAAGCCCAACATCACCGGAAGTAATCAAGTCATTTGTTCCACTATCAGTACCAGAAAAATCGTTATATGTTCCTGCGGCCGTCCTTTGCGCTCGGTCTGAGAAGTCAGAGGAGAACGCCACTGTTCCAGCCTTAATAATTGCAAGCGAATCTGTATACCATGTATCACTAGTTAAAGTAACAAGATTAGCTGTGATATTTGTCGCATTGGATACTGTCGTAAACTGAAAATACTGATACTCCCATGCTGTACTTGTCGTAACAAAAACTGAACTCTCATAGGTGTTGGTATTGTCAGTTACTAAATATTTATAACTTCCAGCAGAAGGCCCTTTAGTCCATCCAGCAATATAAGCCGATGCCCCTGAAATAGCAGATGGTTGAGATAGGGTTTGGGAAAAAGAACCTGTCCCCGATAACCTCATTGAGTAAGTTCCTTCTTTGATTGTCGTTCCTTCCCGTACCAAAGTAAGTGATGTAGTAGCTCCCCAACTCATTACAGCTAGAGGAGTCGTTGTGTTTGCAACACCAGAAGCTGTAGTAACTGTAAGAGCATTGGGCGAAGAGTCAGTGAAGTTTGAATCTAGGTGAAGGAGTAAACTTGTAGAAGCGTCAGAGGTCAGATTTACCGTAGTTACATTAAACCCTGCTGAATATCTGGCTGACGTTGAAACTCGAATTTCGTCCAAACTCCCTGCCAAACCATTAGCTGACCCTGCCCAAGCCCCAAAGTAAATATTACTTGTCAAATTAGGTAAAGTAGCCGCCCCAAGAGCTGTCGTTGCCGTAAGAGTCAAATTCTGACCATTACGATACATTCTGACTGAAGAACCTTCCCTAACTAATGCCACATGATACCATTGAGCAGTATTCCAAGATAAAGAGTCAGTTGAATGATACGCAATCGTTGACCCTGCCGTTACACAAGAGAAAAGAAGATCGTTGTTAAGAATCCCAAAGAATATCTGGTCTGCTGTAGATGTACTTTGAGTATAAAGGCCTATTCTTGCAGTCGAAGCCGCCGCTCGATTAATAAACTTTTCAATTGTAAAAGGAGCAGCCGCAAAGTTAAAGACAGCATTATCAGAAACCTGTAAATAACTCTGGGAAGCTGTTGAGAATGTCGCACAAGAACCATTTAACGGCCCCCAGATTTCCATAAAGCTATTCTGTGCGTAATTCGTAACCGCCGCCACAGAATTAAGATACATATAATCTATGTACCAATCAGCCACCGTTCCACTTGCTGCTGCCTGTGCAAAGAGGTCTATCTGCCCATCGCTCGCTGTTGTCACGCTTGAACAGTCTGCCTGAAGCCCTACTGGAACACCATTCTTGTAAACATCAACCTTTGCTGCCGTTGCTGTACCACCAGTGACCACAAATTTCCATGTCGCCCAAGAGTCCTCATTGACTAAGGCTACTCCAACTGAATTCCATGCTGCCCCATCATTAACTTCAAGTCCTGTATCTGACCATCGAGTTTGTAAAAGCATAACACCATTGTAGATATTTAACTCCGCATAATCTCCTGAGCTTGCAGTGTTGAGAGTATTAAATTGATTTCTTATTTCAAATGAATAATTGTCCGAAAAAACTCCAACATCTTTTGTTAATCTGGCATCATCATTATTTACCGAACCACCAGTAAGCCGAAAAGTTGTCTTACCATCAAAAGCCGTTTGAACTGAAACACCTGTACCCACATCATTATCTGTCCATGAAGTAATAGAGGCACATTCTTCATTAAGCTCAGACCCACCACCAATATTTAATAACCAAAGATGATTTTTCCATACCTGACAATACTTAGCAAACGGCCCTGTTCCCGCCCCACCTGTTTCAATATCAAAATGGCTGGAATCATTGAACCTCATGTATTGAGGCTTGTCCCGATTCTCCGTTGTCATTATCAGTGTGCCATTATAAGTAACAAAGTGCATAATGGCGTTAGTGAACGCTGTACCTTGGGCTGAATCATTGGAGATTGTATCAAGAAGCCCATCCCACGCACTTGAAGCAACATCTATTTTAGAAAGTGTAGAACCAAAATAAACAATCATATTCTGGTCAGTGGCATTTTTGACCCAGTTGTAGAAGCCATTAGCTGAACCTGCGGCGGCGGTTGCGTTGACTACAGAGAAACCGTCTCTGCGACGTAAGACTACGCCCTCAGAGAAACAGTTTAAGGAGTCTGGGGAATACTTGGTATCTAGCCCCTTTTCAGGAGGTCTTGTTACTTGACCACCAGAAAAATCTTTCAGCTCCAACATCGAGCGTCCAGCTCCCCCTTTTCCCAATTTATTTTCTCCTTAACCCTGGAAAACCTTTTAATCTACTTGTTTGATTACGTCTTGCTTCCCGTGATTTATCTATGTTGATAGCGTCCAAATAAACATTATTCCATTTTTCGTTCTGGATGTTATCTGGGTCTAAAATTAGTGCGGTCTTATAAAGAATAGCGTCATCGAAGCGGGCTGGCCATTTAGATATTTCGCTTATTGTATAAGTAATACCTGTCCCAGAAGTAAATGCCCATGCCGCTGATAAGGTGAGGGCTGTGGCATTGGCAACTGAAGAAATTTTTCCCCACTTTGAGTTAGAACCCGTCCCATCTGCATCGTTGCGGATATAATAGGTATTGGTGCCGGTCGTTACGTTAACTAACCAAGAAGCCGCTGTCCCTACTACAACGGCTGTGCCTGTAGTAAAAACTGCCAAGCCGGTTGTATATTCCGTCAAAGTCGAGAGTTGCGGAATGTAGGAATAACCCAATATCTCCGCTACCGTCGCCGCATTAGTCAAATAAAGATAAGGTAGTTCTTTTATCCATCTAATCTGATAGCCCCAAGGGGTACCAGTTGTAAGAGAATCATCTCTGTTAAACTCTTGCTCTGATAATGGGTCAAGGTAAACTTTGTTCCCGCTCAAGAAGCGATAGACAACATGCGGGTCTTCTGGGTCATCCGCTATAATATGAGAAAAGTCAGTAGGTAGAGCATAACGATCAGTAAATAAAGTATAAGTTTTACCAGTTCCAGAACTCGCCGTATAAGTAAGAGAATCTTGAAAAGCAAGGTCAGTTCCAGCAGTAAAAGTAACTCGATAAATAGTATCTGAACCACTAATATCTATAAGTCGCCCTTCGGAGTTAGCGGAAGTCCAAGATGTCGCTACACCAATAATGTTAGTAGTACCTGTTCCAACCGTGACTGTGCCAGTGGTATATTGAGCAACTGTGATGATATAGGCTTCTTTTTTTATGAAGTTTTCGGGAAGAATGGCACTCAAGTCATTTGAGTACACACGATTTACAGTTCCCTTATACTTGGCTTCTTCACCGCTTGCTTGCTCTCTTATCAATTCATTTTGAGCAATTTCAACAACCTCTATGAAGGGCATACGAGAGTCTGATGTTGGCATTTAATCCTCCTTACGCAGTCCTTTGTATAATTACTGTCGCACTAAAATTAGCCGCACTTCCCGAAGTTCCCACTGTTACATTCAAAGCCGAAGCTGTTGTAATAACATCCGGAGTTAGTGTCGGTTGATGTTGTTGCCCTGCCGCTGTGTTAAAGACAAGCGTCGCAACCGAAGCCACATAAACCGTCCCTCCTGAACCTGCCCTTAACGTAAAAGCTGAAACTGACCGAGGAGTTGTATCTGCTGCTGTCCAGCAGTCAATAACCTTGCTGTTAAATGGGAGGGCTTTATATGTCGTTGAAGCCGCAGATGTAAAATCAAAAGTTATATACGCTCGTTCTCCTATCATTGTTGCAGCAGTTGAAAAACTTAATGCTCCACCGAAGATGCCTGCGCCTGTAGCTGAAACTGTACCAAAAGTAACTGTGCCGCTTATTGAGCCCCCCACACCAATAATAGCACCAGTAGCAGATACAGTTCCTATCGTAAGACTTGTAGAACCGATTATCGCTCCGGTTGCACTGACCGTTCCTACTGTAATCGTCCCGCTCATGTAAAGGTGTCGCCATGTTAGAGAGCTTGTTCCTAAATCATGGGTTGAGGCGACCCCCCCCGTGACATTCGTATCGTTGATTATGAATATTTTGCCCATACATTTTTAAGGTAGAGAGTAGAAGTTGATGGGTAATCTTGTTACTGTACTCCCATTTATAAAATAAAAATCATCAAGAACTCCCTCAAATCTAGTTCCAGCTTGTGTTGGTTCTCCAAGATATAACCTAGTTGCTGTATTACTAGTAACAGTCAAACTAGCATTCATATTAGCCCCAGAATTTAAGCCTAAGGTTACACTATTTAATATAAGATAAGTAACTTCTGACTCTCTTTTAACCACTACATCATAAATACTCCCAACATTAAAAGTAAAATTTTCTTCTATAATAGTATTTACCCCACCATAAAACCAACTCAATGTATGCTCGCCAAAATCATTTCTTGCATATAATCCACAAAGTTCTGGAGTAGTAAGTGCTGGAACAGTTATCCCAAATATTCTGGCTATTGTTCCTATACCGAGAGTGGCACTGAAAGAAAAATTTGCATGAAAAAGATAATCGGCACTACTAGCAATATTAAAAGCTGTAATTACTGGATAAGTAACATAATCATCAAAATCAAAAGAGCCAGCCCCTGCACCAACAAAACCTAAAGTAGTTGTAGTTATTGTGGGTGTATTAATTAAAGTTGGTGTAGAGTTATATGGAGAACTATCAGAAAAGTCATTTTCAAACTGAACATATGAAACTAAGTTAGTGGTATCAATTTCCGCCCTACTATAAAAATTGATGGGATTATTTAATTCATCAAAGTGCATTAATAAAACATCATAGACATCTGGTGTATAAGCACTTGTTGGAGGAGTAAAATTAGCTGTCCATCGAGCAGTTCCTTTTGAAATTCTTAATTCGTCAATATACCCACGAAAATCATCAACGCCAACTCCGCTGACACCTCTGCCTATCTTTAAAATTACTTGTGCTGTTGGTGTAGAAAAGGAAACTGTTTGAGCTGTGCTAATAGCTGATGTTCCATCGAAATATACCGTGTATGTACTGCTAAACCCAACGATAGCTATATGATGCCAAGTTGTAGTAGTAATATTAACAAGAGCATCGTCCATGCCAAGGCCAGAACCAGAAAATCTTAAAACCCCATCAGTTCCAATGCCTATAGTCCTTAAATTCCACAAACCTGTTGCTCCGTATAAGGCAGCTATAATATTTCTTTGTGGGTCATCAGATTCTGGAACAAATTTAGCCCAAAAATCAATCGTAAAATCACCTGTGGCAAATTGCCAATCAATAGGGATATCTTCAATATCTAAATAATCATTGCTATCTTCAAAAAAACCTGCTCCAACACCGAACCTAGAGTTTTCTACAACATTATTATTGCTATCTATATCTATAATTTGATGATTTGATAAAGAATAATCTATTAATTTTACATCTTCAGAATAAAAATTTATCGGATTCCCCATTAAATAAACCCCCTACATCTCCATCCTCAAAGTCCCGTTAAGATAACACTGCATATACGTCGAAGCTGTGCTATAAGTCCAGTAAGTATCTCCACCTAGGCCATCAAACACCATCTTATACTCTGGGGCTATCTGCAGACCATAGGTATCTACCGCTACGACATAAGCTCCTGCCGAATAAAATCTAACTCTATCCTCTGCCCCACCGCCCGTAAAGTTAGTATGAACAAGCGTATTCCCATCAGGGTCTATAATATGATCTGAAGCCCCTGTTCCACCTGAACCGCCGATGACATTGCCGGCAGAATCGAAGCCAATAAAACACCAGATGTTATCAATATAGACATAGAACCTTCTAAATTGTCCAGTGCCAACTCCTGATGTAAAGACATATTGCTCTCCCGTATTCGCTCTCAGCGTCGGAACAGTTGTGGTCAGTGGAAATTCGTACTTTCCGGAATTTAAAATTATATTAACATATTCTACCCAATCCCATAACTCGAAATCTTTAACTTTAAGAATCGGGTCGGGTGCTTTCATTGGACTCTCCTAATTCGGCCCCATCTTCAAATTCCAACTCCAAATAGTGCACCCAAAGTGAGGTTTAACAGGAGGACAAGTATTAACAATCTGCGTTCCCCCTTCTTTCACAATAGTTTTATTGGTATCTTTAGGAGCTAACCTATCATACCCCACTGTAAATAACAGAAACAAGATAGCCATAAATATTATCTTCGCTAACTTATCTCCGCTAAAAATATTAAAACCTTGAAAAAATTTAAGAATACTGAACATTATTTCATCTTCCCACTAACATTTAAATATACATAAGCACACAAACCACCAATCACAAAACCAACAATTCCACCTATAATAATATCCATATTTCCTCCTTTTATTGACTATGTTTCCACTCTACAACTGCCTGTGAAGCTAAAAAGCTGACTATAATAGCAATAGCCACCGCTTTATAAACTTCTCCATCAAACCTTAACCCCAAACAAAATAAACCATTGAGAAGAAAGAATGCCATCGCCGAATAGAATTTTTGTGTTTGAACAAATTTATCCATTTAAATTCCTTTCATGTCTCCAGTGCATTTTACAATTAAGGCATTCAGCATCCCCGGTTTCAAAGACACCATCAAATTTAGGGTCATTAATAACTATCCTGATTTTGTGGCAATAAGGGCATTTGATTGCTTTGGATAGGTCTATACGTACTTTTCCCATGCTTTCCACTCGGTTCATTTTTTAATAATATCTATTAAAACCTTTACTCCTAATCCGAGAAATGAAGTCGTGATAGCTGTCCAGAGTCTGTTGGTTGTGACCTTCCTGTCTTTTTCAGACTGCTCTAACCTGTCAACTTTGGTTTTTAACCCAATATCGCCATTGCCGACAATATTTTTATAAATAACATCTACTTTTTCATCCAGTCCGTCAAAACGAGTTTCTATAGCGATAAGCCGTTCGTGTATTTTCATTTTTTCCATAGTAAAATTTTCGTCCATTTTATCCTTTTGCGGTGGTCAGGATTCGGCGAGCCTTACCTGGCATTATTTGAGTGCTGTAAGCAAGTTAATCCGTTCTTTTCAAGCTATCATCTATTCTCTGTAAGAATAGATTTTTTCGGATAAGAGCGTAGTTATCAGACCCATGTCTAATAACCGTTCACCGCAAAATCATGGAATAACTTTTTCAATCAAAACCCTGTAATATTTGTAGTTAGGACTGGTTCCCGTCCTTATTCCTTTGGTTACCGGGGCCTCCTCCAGAGTTGTCGTAGTCAGCCACTTCTCAAAAACAGTGATCGTCGTAAAAACAATTGCAGGGGGACAAATCCCGCCATATCGTGAACAGGTGAACCCACAATTATCTGTTCCGGTCGTTGTCTGACCGCAAATAGGGGTAACTGCAGAACAAGTGCCATCCGGTACACATACCGGCGGTGGAATACAATTAGGCCATTGCACCGATGGTTTATAGCAAACATTACCGCAGGAGTCATGCCCGGACAAGGAGGGCAGATCACATTGTTGTAGTGGAACATCACACCATTGAGGAATACAAGAAGGTGGAGGCGGTGGAGGCGGCGGGCAAACACCGCAATCATGTGGGCAGTCCGCACAATTTTCCGTCACTGCACAAACATTATTCCCGCAACTCTCGGGCGGGTTATTACAAGCTCCACAGTCAAATGGACAATTAGTACAGGTTTCTACTGCTGCGTCACAAAATGAATCTCCGCAGGTCACCGGATAACATAGCTTATTAAAATGAACCGTCCCCGCCATACCAACGCCATAAAATCTGTCCACATAATTAGGTTGAGGTAATGCAGAAATAAAAGTTTCCAATTCTTGAGAAGTAGGAAAGATTCTAACTTTAGCATTAATACCCCAGCAGATGTCCTCGGCATAAACATTAACAGTAAAAAATAAGAATATAAGAAATAAGAATTTTTTCACTAAACCCCCACGCCCATAAGACAACGATATGGTGCTACTGCTGCTACTGTTCCCGTTGAAACACTAAAAGAATATTTATACGCCGTCTGTTGACGGTCATTAACATCTATTGTGCCATCTGGATTTGGCCAAATATGCAACCATGCAAGGTCAACCCCGATGGATGAAGCACGTTTATTGCGTGTGTCCGCATCTGGCATTTATACCGTCCAAACCGAACGTGTGAATACACTCCCGTCGTCCGCGATTGTACTTGCTGAAATCGTAACCGTCGTTGTATCAGAAAATAAAGTTTGTAAAGTCGATGTCTGGGTTATTTTATTTCTTGATAAAGCATGAAGCCATGATACAACCTGACGGAAAGTTGCCGTAATTGTCGGTGCTCCTGTCGGTTCTACTGCTGCAACTGCCCAGATTGAAGTTACGGCTGCCGCTGAAACTGTACCCACATTTACACTGGCTGCTGTAGATATACTCACTAATCCTGTTGTAACAGTAATAGATAAATCTGCAAAGTTTGTCGGAAAAGTCTGGGTAAGTGAATAACCAGTTTTATCATTTACAGTTCCTGCAATCACTAACGCTGCAGTTGAAATTGAAACCAAACCTGTAACAGCTGTAATAGTCAATGCTGGAAAATTGGCAGGGAAACTTCCACTTGCGGTTACAGCTCCGGCAACAAATGCACCGACAGAAATTGCCCCCGCAGCCACACCACCAGCAGAAATAAAACCAACACCAAAATTAGTAGAATCTAAACCAGCTGCTGCTATCTTGGCTGAAGTTATAGCTGCTGTAGCAATACCGCCAGCACTAATCGCACTCGCCGCTATGCCACCAGCAGACAAAAATCCTGCCGCAAACCCTCCCGCTGATAAGGCGGCAGCGGCTACCCCGCCAGCACTAAAAAATCCCGCAGCAAACGCTCCCGCTGATAACATACCAGCCCCGATAGCTCCCGCTGAAATCGTATTTACAGTAACTGTTTGTGCCAAAGAAAAATCCCAGGTATGCTGTGCCGCTGTATTCCCATAAGTTTCAATAAGAATCATGGTATCTTCAAACGTCGGGGTCGCCGCCGTATGTTTAATAACCATTGCCACTCGAGCTGCTGTTAAATCAGCAGTTGTGCAAGTATAAGAATATCCATAACTCCCTTCATTAACTATCGCCGTTCCAACCGTTGTAAACGCCCCCTCATTCAAAGATAACTTCATATCTGCGGTTGTCAAAGAAGCTGTTGATGAAAAAGAAACTGAATTATACGAGATTAAAGGAAAATTCAGTGTTGTCGCCGTTGCGTATTTACGAAGAAAAGCTGACATTAAAACTGTCCTCCTTGCATCATTCCTCTTCCCATTCCTCTGCTTTTATCTATATGAGCAAGGTAACATAATGGTTCACCTATCGTTCCGGTTAAACCAGTATTATTTGTCCCATCAGCACCAGTCCCAGGATTTGTTCCCCAAGCATCTCTGAAAGTAATCAGATCACCACTACTTCCATTAGCAACATCTTCCAATGGCCAATAAGAAATAAGATTTGCTGTTTGGACTGTTAAAGGTAAACCTCTCCTTCCAGTTCTTGATAAAGTAAATATTTGTGCACTCGTAAGAACAGTGTTCCAAATAGCCACTTCGGAAATATAACCAGGAAAAACCTGAGCCCCTGAGCTTAGCCCACCGATTGTTAACGGAGCTACCGCATTATCTGTTAATGCAGAACCAGCTTGAGCAAAAGAAGTACTTATAGTTGCAGCATTAACCCTAATAGAAACACCAGAAGATGCTGTTGTCCCCGCCCATGTAACTGAAACATGTTGCCAAGTATTAATAACAATAGTATTATTGGTACCAGTATAAAAAAGAGCAGTTGCCCCGGAAATACTAAAACCTATGCCACTTACTGTTCTTACTGTAAAACGAACACTCCCTCTATTAACAATAACTCTAACTACTGCAGTACCAAAGGTTAATGGATATATCCATGCACTAATAGATAACGATCCATTTTCAGTCATTACAGCGTCAACCATATCCCCACAATTTATACGGTCATCTACCGAATCAAAACTAACGCTCATTCAAATCTCCACATAAATTATACTTATCCCCACCGTCGTCCCACCCCCATTTGTCGCCTTAAGCCCTTCCCCCCGAGTCGTTTGAAAATACCCAAAAGGCGGCTCACCAGAAGCAATCTGTGGCGGAGAAGGCATAACAAGACCGCCGTTAGCTCCACAGTAAATAATAGATGAGATAGCTGTCCCTGTCCCTGTCCCTTTACTATTAAAAGTCACATTCGTCGCAGTCCCCCCAGACACAACAAAACCGCCTACCACCCTAAAAACTACACTTGGTTTGGCGGTTATAATAGCTCCATCAGTAACAGATGGATTTATGGTTGCTGTTGCATAATTAGCTGTGTACATTCTCCACCAATCCTTCTAACTCGGCTATCCGCTTTAGAAGATTAGTGACAATACCTTTTTTGTCTCCCAATACTTCAAGTCGTTTGTCCAATATTTTAACCATGCCAGTCAAAGACCTTTCTAATTCATCTTTAGAATCAGATTGCATTTCTCTTATTTTAAGATATATTCCTGCATCAGCAGTAAAGAATGATTCCCGAATCATCTGTTCACTAACAGCATTTATATGTCTGGAATCATCTCTTTCTTTACGCCATAATACCTTTTCATCCTCAAGGTCTTTTTTTAATAGTTCTAATTTTTCCCTTAACTCCTTATTCTCTTTTTCAAGATTATCAACAGACAACCCATAAGGCAGAATAAAAGCATGAAATAACTCTTTAACTCTATCTTTGATTTTGTTATCTAACCATTTCATCAGGTCTCCTTTACTTTTAAAATAATTCTCATCTTTTCATTAGATGTAGAATCATAAAAAATTATATCAACCTTCTGTTGCATGTCCTTGCCGACTGGCAACCCATCCTTATCATCCAACCGCCCCTCATGGTCTATAACTTCATAAATAACATCTTCCTCTTGGTCTAAAATCCTCATACTCCATACTGTATTCTTAGACGAAGGAATAACTATCAAATGCTGAATCAGCCCGTGCATGGGTTCAGTAGCTATTCTACCGACCCCACCATGCAACTTGACTTGATAAGATGTTTTGTTCCACAAAATCATAATGGATTACAAGTAATAATCTGTATAGTATCAACATTAACAGCTGTAATTATCTTCAATCCTTGAAAACTTTGATTACCATAAGTATGAAAATAACTAATGACAAAAGAATTAGCTGTTGTTGTTCCAGTAGTCT
>ERZ1292637.129-Hain-H14-01um-R3-129-length-47318-cov-30_pt1 | contig 47318 bp, 74 predicted proteins | sample MGYA00564405_ERZ1292637 | MGnify/ENA primary metagenome ERZ1292637 (study PRJEB36523, sample SAMEA6512645) | groundwater metagenome | collected 2019-01-09 | study: AquaDiva: Metagenomics assemblies of 32 groundwater samples | reverse complement strand
ACTGGCCTGCTGCTATCGGAGCGGCACTCGCTAGCGGTAGGCGGGTAATCTGTATAACAGGTGACGGATGTTTGCAAATGAACATACAAGAATTGGCAACAGTAGTTAAGAACAAACTAAACATAAAGATATTCGTACTTAACAACGATGGTTACTTACTTATCAGGCACACCCAAAAGAAATACTTTGGCAAACTAGCAGGGGAAAGCCCAAAGACAGGGTTAGGGTTTCCAGACTTAGGGGGGATAGCCAATGCTTATGGAATTGATTATTGCTGGTCAAGTGTAGGCTGTAACGATTTTATTGACAAAGAAGCTGAAGAATATGATTTAGAAGAAAATATTAGATATGCACTTGAAACTAAAAAACCTACCCTTTGTGAGATTAAGACCCCACGTTGGGAGCAAAGTCAGGGTCGTTTAGATCAAATAGCTAATTCCCCCCTTGACAACCAGACCTACTAAAGCCCATAACTAAATAGTGACTGCTCGAATGATTAGTAAACAACTTCGGGCTTGTTTTGACCGAGGGAATACAGTATTTATTGCAGGTAGCGGTGGTAGCGCACAAATGTCCAATCACTTCGCTACTGAGCTTGTCCACGAAGGCTTAAGAACACAAGCCTTAACTAACGACCCTATTTTATTAACCGCTCTTGCCAACGATTTCTCCTTTGAAGATATATTTGTCAAACAACTTAAAGCCTTAGCAAGAAACGGTGATATGTTTATTGGACTTTCAACATCCGGCAAAAGCAAAAACCTTCTAAAAGCATATAAATGGTGTAAGGATGGCGAGCTTGAGTATATTGATTTTCCAAGAAAAGGTATAACCCCACGTTGTCAAGAGATGCAACTTCGGTTGTTGCATCAGGTGTGGGAGTTATTAAAAAAATGAGAGATAAATTAGGTAGATTTGTTAAAGGATATAGTGCTAATCCTCAAACACAGTTTAAAAAAGGTAATAAAGGTTTTTGGTTGGGCAAAAAACGGGCACCTTTTAGTGAAGAATGGAAAAAGAAACTTTCCCATAAAGCATGGGATAAAGATACTAAAGGTTTAATGCCCCCAGTCTGGAATAAAGGACTTCAATTAGATTATATCCCTCATTATGGGCATAGAGGTAAGTTAATTGGTGACAAAAATCCTGCTTGGAAAGGTGGATTGCCAAAATGTAGAATTTGTAATAAACAATTAGGAGTTAGAACTGCCACTTATTGCCAAAATTGTGCAAATAAACTTTATCATTCTGGTAAAAATAATATTAACTGGAAAGGTGGGATCACACCTATAAATATGAAAATTAGAAAATCAGCTGAATATCGAAGATGGAGAAAAGCTGTTCTTAAAAGAGATAACTATAAATGTATTTGGTGCAGTTCAACTGAAGATTTAGAAGTAGATCATATTAAACCATTTGCTTTTTATCCAAAATTACGTACGGAACTATCTAATGGTCGAACTTTATGTTTATCATGCCATCAAAAAACTTTTATATTCTATCAAAACCAATTTGTAATTAGGAAGGTGGTGATGCGCTCTGATAATTAAGAGCATTGCCCCCTGCAGGATTTCCCTCGTAGGGGGTGGATAAAGGAACTGATTTAAGCCCATTTTGCGATGTGTACGGAGGCGCAACAGTTTCACTAGCCATTAATATTCGCCAAACATTCACACTTTATGAGGGTAAAGATATGTGGCAACTACACGGGAAAAACAAAGTACCTTATGGATGTAACCTTGATTTTGTCTACGCTTTTCGCAAACGCTTTGATGTTAATTCCATGCACCATAATAAGTTTATTTCCGATAGTGATGGAGGTATTAATGGAGGTATAGGATCAAGTGCTGCTATTGCGGTTGCCATTGTAGGAGCGTTAGCTAAATCACAAAATAAAACCATGTCAAGAAGCGAAATAGCCGAACTTGCATGGGAGATTGAGAATAAAGACTTAGGAATGTATTCTGGCAAGCAAGACCAGTATAGTGCTGCTTATGGTGGGCTTAACCTCTTTGAGTTTACCGATAAAGTTACTGTCCAGCCATTCGATAGAAAATATGCAGAGGGGATACTGCCTTCACTTGTACTGGTGCACACTAACTTAGAGCGTAAAGACCCAAAGATACAGGAAGGGTTTAAAAAGTTAGACAGTAAACAAATTGCCGCCTTAAAGCAAATTAAATCGTTAGTTGCGCCAGCCATCAAGGCTATCGGAGAAGGCGACATCCAAATTTTAGGTGAAATACTAGATACAGCATGGAATTATAAAAAACAAAGCAACAAAGGAGTTTCAAATGAAAGAATATCAAACATTTACCAGACTGCTAAGTATCAAGGGGCAATAGGCGGGAAGTGCGTAGGAGCAGGCGGAGGAGGATTCATGGTTTTTATAGTAAAAGACAAGGAAAAGTTTGTTTCTGAAATGAAAGACTTAGAACACTATGATATAAGCCCAGATAACAATGGCTTGGAGGTAAAAGTATTAACGCAGTTATAATGGCCGGTGGCCTTGGCAAACGTCTAAGACCCTTGACAAACAAAATACCCAAGCCTGCTTTAATAGTAAAGGGTAAACCGATAATACGCCACGTTATAGACTGGCTTGAGGATGTTGGCTTTGATGATATTATAGTTAAGTTGCATTATTTACCGCATTTAATAGAACAAGCAGTCGGAGAGGATAAAAACGTAACATATATAACCGAACAAACATTAACACCTACTGCTAAATTCTTATTGGATCATAAAGAATATTTAGATGATGAGTTTCTAGTAACAAATGGAGACACACTAACAAATTTAAACTTAACCGAGTTTATTGAATTTCATTTAATTAACAAGAACATTGCAACAGTTTTTACCAAAGATGATGCAATACACACCGGTGGGACATATATATTTGATAAGGAAATATTAGATTATGTTAAAGATGATATGGATATACCGCATTTAATGGCTGTTCTAGTTGAAGCTAATATACCTATTAATCTTTACTTTAGTAATGCTACATATTTTGATACTGCAAATTTAAAGAAACTTGCCCGTGCGAGGAAGTATTATGAGAAATGAATACTAGAAAAATTTTTGGATTCCATCTATTTAAAAAATGGGTTTGCCTACAAATGTATGAAAATAAATTAATATTTGCTTTATGGGTTCAGACTAAAAAAGGATATAAAGTATTTGCTATTGATTTAAAAAGAGTATTGAGGATATGAGAGAAATTAAAGTTGGAGCTACTATTTACGGCAAGCCGGAACAGGACGCTATCACTGAAGTCTTAAAAGGCGGCTGGTTAGGTGTTGGTAAGTATACTGACCTATTTGAGAAGCGACTAGCCTCGTTTGTTGGACATAAATACGGCATTGCAACCAATAGCGGTAGTTCTGCCCTGTTACTAGCCGTTCAAGCCTTAAACCTTCCCAAAGGAAGCAAAGTTATTGTCTGTGCGGCTGGTTTCCCCGCAACCATTGCACCAATTATCCACGCTGGCCTAATTCCCGTATTCGTAGATGCTGAAATGACCTCATATTCTATCGATCCGCAACAACTTGAAATAGCTTGTGGGGATCACGAAGATGTAGTAGCTATAGTGTTTGCTCATACTGTAGGTAATGTTGCGAATATGGATGAAATTAAAAGGATTGCTGATTATTGGGGACTTTTAATAATTGAAGATATTTGTGACGCTTTAGCAGCTAAGTGGGGCGGCAAACAAGTAGGATCATTTGGTGATATTGCTTGCCTTTCATTTTACCCAAGTCACCATATAACAGCAGGTGGTCTTGGAGGTATGTGTTTAACTTCCAATGAAGAATATGCCAAAGATATTATCAGCTTGCGTGATTGGGGTAAGATGCACGAAACCCCAGAATACTATAATGCATATACCACAGATGAAAGGTATTTTATTAAAGTTGACGGTATTGATTATGATTATAGGTATAGTTATTCTCATGTTGGTTATAACCTCAAGCCCAGTGACTTAAATAGTGCGTTTGGTTTAGCCCAAATGGACAGACTAGATGAGTTTATTAAGAAACGAAACGATAATGTTAGTAAACTTGCAAGAATATTCCACACTCACCCTGAATTTTTTGAATTACCAGAACACTACACTCAAGCTACACCTTCATGGTTTAACTATCCTGTAGTTCTAAAAGATGCTCCATTTAAGCGTGACGAGTTAGTTAAATACTTTGAATCCAAAAAAATTAGATGTAGATTATTTTTTGCAGGCAATATAACAAGACATCCGGCATTTAAGGGCAAAGGCATAATTATTGGCGACTTACCAATAAGTGACTACTTAATGAAAAACGCCTTTTTAATAGCCTGCCACCCCAAACTTACGAATGATGATATTAAATACATTGGCGACACCCTCGCCTCGTTTATTAAAACGAAGACCTAGTGTTTGGATAACGTCATCAACGAGCTTTATAGCCAAGAATATCTTGGAGCAGTTGGATTATAATTTTACAACCACTAGGCATAACGAGCTGGATTTAACAAATAACGAGGCTGTCAACGCCTTTCTAAGCCCTTTGTATTTTGATTATGTTATACACACCGCTTGTGTTGGAGGTAGACAAACCGATGATAACCATGAGGATATCTTTACCCAAAACTATGAAATGTTTAATAATTTATTTGAAAATCAACATTCATTTAAATATTTAATTAATATTGGCTCAACCTCAGACAGAACGGGAACGGGTTATGGACGGGCTAAACGTTTAATTGCAGGTTTAATTAGGGATAACAAAAATATGTTTAACCTACGCTGTGAAGGAGTGTGGGGGAAGTATGAAAAAGAGGATAGATTCCCTTCAACTGTAATGAATTCAGACGAGATAATAATATTTGAGGATAAACCAGTTAGATATATTCATGTTGATGAACTTGTTAAAATAGTAGACACGATAATAAATAAGTGGCCTAAAACTAAACGTGAGATGACATTAGGTGAACCCATTATGCTAAGTGAGTTTGCTAAACAATTAAACCCAAACATTGTAATTAAATGAGTAGACTCGTGATCAAATGCCCTATTTGCTACGAAACAACCGGCGATACTTTTAACCTTGCCGAATACCTGCCTGAAGGTATACTCTCCATAAGGACATTCTATAAGACATTTAAAGGTGATAATATACCTATGTATATTACAGGTAAAGAATTCGAGCTTATTTGTGGTAATTGTAAACAAGTAGCCTTTAGAAAAACACCGATATTAATTCAACAAACAACTACTTTACTGTTTGGGACGGTTTAACTTTTCTGTAATACCCATTTAAGGGCTTGTTGCCAGCCATAATCTACACCCTTTTGCCACATTCCTAATGGTTTTGGGAATTCTTTATAGTTTTTTTTAAATTGAATGGGATCATCGAGAAAATTATATATTTTAAGTTCTTTTAGAATTTCTTTTTTATTTTTCATTTTGTTTCTTTCTTCTAGCTTTTGCCCGTCTAACTTCGTTCATTCGTAATGCGAGTTTTATATAGTGAGCTTTACCATATTTGGCTTTTGTTGCTAATCCGCCTTTACGCCCCAGTGATTGTGCTTCGGGGTCTTTATATTGTCGGTTCATGTTATTATAAGTAAAGAGTTATTGACTGATAAGCTAAGTTTAGTTGTGCTAAGCAACTAACCCTAAACTTACAACCCCATTATTACACAACGTAAGCGGTTATGTCAAGGGGTCAGCTTGAGGCTAGAATTGACCTATTCAACTAATGTAGTAGAATATAGTTATGACAACTAGACAAGCTATGACTATTAAAGATGTACTTGAAAACAAAATGCCGGTATCGGTTGCAATGAGGAAAAACGGATATACAAAAGATACCGCTAACGCTTTAAAGATAAAAGAATCACAAGCATGGAAACAAGCTGTAGCACAATACTTGCCGGATCATAAACTATTCAAAGCCCATCAAGACGCCTTAGAGGCCAATAAAATACACGGAACTACTGATGACTATGTTGAAATCCCAGATCACCCTACACGTCTTAAAGCTGTAGAAATGGGGTATAAGTTGAAAGGTTACACGTATGATAATGTTAGGAATGATAATAGAATAATGAATATATCATGGGACAGTCAAGGGTATGTTCCTCCGAATAACACTCAAAACCTCAAACAAACATATTATTCAAAGCCTAAAACCCCTAAACGTTAATTGGACATATGACCTATAACACTATGTTGTGGTGTGTTAGCTATAACATAGCGTCGCACAATCAACAATCTACGACTAGACAAGGCTAGGTTAGACTAGACTAGGATAGGGTGGTTGTCCAGAGGCGGGGGGTATAGTTGAAATTTGGTGGGTGGTATACACCTGTCTGTCAGTCTTTTTAAGTACCTAGTATTCGTAAAAAAAAAGAAGTAATTTAGGAGATACTCCCATAGTAATGGGAGATCAGGGAACCTTGTTTCAACGGCAACTGCCTTACCCCTCGACACGTACACATCAATTATTGGCTAGAGTTTCAAAAAAAACAAGTTATGTGGTAAAACTATAGGGATGCCACAAGTTAACTTCTTCGATTTCATAAACGCACGTTTAAAAAAGGAAGGGATAAATAACGGTAAGCCCTTAAACCGTTTCCAGCTTGACGTTCTGCAAGACCCAAGCCGTTTTAAGGTTATCGTCTGGCATAGGAAAGCCGGTAAAACCCTAACCGCCTTAATTGAAACATTTAGACAATCGCAGTTAAGGATCGGCACATATTGGCTGGTTTTCCCGTTTTTGGATGAAGGTAGGGATACCGTCTGGCAAAGTATGCTCCAAAAAGTAATCCCCGAAGAATTTATTCTTAACAGAAACAAAAACTATATGTCACTTGAACTGACAAACGGATCATATATCCGTGTCAAGGGTAGTGATCACCCTGAAGCTTTACGTGGCCCTAACGTCTGCGGAATAGTCTGTGATGAGTTTTCCCGTATGCGTCCTGAAACATGGGGTATTCTTTCACCTATGATCCAAGCCACAACGGGCTGGGCATGGTTCATTAGTACTCCTGCCGGCAAAAACCATCTTTACGACTTTTACAATCGTGGCCCTTCAAAAAACAAAGATTTTAAAGAATGGAAATCATGGTATTTAACAGTCCTTGAATCAGGAGTTATGACACAGGATGAAATGGATGCGGAATATGCTAACATCGGCCCCGAGCAGTATTCGCAGGAATATCTTTGTGCGTGGCTTGAAGGTGCAGGACAAGTCTTTAGAGGAGTGGATAAAATCTTAACGGCAGTTGAGGAAGGGCCAAGAGAGGGACATCTTTATGTAGTTGGTTGTGACATTGCCAAACTACAGGACTGGACTGTTATTACTGTATTCGACAGGGAAAACAATATGCAGGTATTCCAAGACCGCTTCCAGAGGATCGACTGGCCTCTTGTTAAAAGACGTATTGCTGAAGTATCAAAACTTTATAATGGGGCCATAGTCTCTTTGGACGCAACAGGAATTGGGGATAGTATGCACGATGAGCTTATGTATATGGGTGTTCCTGTCAACCCAGTTAAATTCACTGAACCCGAAAAAAGATTTATGGTAGATAAGCTTCAGACTTGGATACAAAACCAATGGCTCTCTCTTTTACCAAGAAAAGACACTACCGATGAGCTAGGTGACTATGCTTACAAGAAGGGAATGACAGGCAGATACACCTATTCTGCCCCAAGCGGTAGGCATGATGATATTGTATGCCTAACTATAGGCTCTCTTATCCTCACCGATAAAGGACAAATCCCTATTGAAAAAATTAAAATTGGTGATTTAGTAATGACCAGAAAAGGATATAAACCTGTTATAAAAACAGGGCATAGGTTAAAAGAAGTTATAAATAATTTAGGATTAAGAGGTACACCAGACCATCCAGTTATTCTTGCTAATGGTAAAGTAAAACCATTGCAATTTGTACGACTAAACGATATAATACATGTGTGGAACCAGCAAAAACAAAAGATAGAGAAACTGTCATATATCGAGGTAAAAAGTATCATAGATACACAAAATCAAAAAGATGGAATCTTAGAGTCTATTTTTGGAGACATGATAAATGGAAGGCTTCGCCAGTTGCTTTACATCGTCAAAAATGGATTGATAATTTCGGAGAGATACCGAAAGGATATATTATCCACCATAAAGACCATAATTCATTCAATAATGAACTTACAAATTTACAATGCGTATCCAGTCGTGAACATCATAGATATCATACAAGACTCAGAGCTACAGAGAAAACAGCAATCTGTACCTATAAGTTTTGTAACAAAAAATTTAAATACACAAATCCTATGCGAAAGGCTAAGTTCTGCTCCAATTTATGCAGGGAAAGAAATAGAAATGGTGTACAACCTTCAAATTTCCGAGTGTCCTGAATACTTTGCCAATAACATTCTTGTGCATAACTGTAGTTTGATGTTAGCGGTAAAAGAACTAAACCCCGTTATGACCAAACAAAAAATAGCTACCGAACCTAATTGGTTGCAACTTCACAAGCAACGTGCTATACAAAATATGCATGGCAATGATAACGAATATTGGGAACAGCTTGCCGAATGGGAAAGGCTCTAAGTTTCAATTTACCTCCCAACAGCTAGAAGAAGCACTCTATGCCCTTTGGGCAATGATGGACACATATTGGTTTGAATGGTATGTAACTCATGATACCGCCAAAGCTCTGCGTGACAAGCAACCTCTGAATGGTGACAAGATAACGGGGGCAATCCATAAACGCCACGTAAATAAAGAATTCAAAAACGTAATTAAAAAGTATCTCGATGACTGGAAACGTGGCCCCGCAACAGGTGACAAAGGAACTATCGATGCTAAGATTGACGACTATGTTTTCGATGATAAACAAATATCCTTTACCTATAAGAATGTTCCTATTGAGCTTAAAATTTTAGACAGACGTTACAAATTCTTCAATAACCCTGACATTGTTTTTTACGAATATGGCGGTAGACAAATGTCAGACGACTTCCGCTTGGCTAACCCCTTTGATAAATACTGGCCTGCAAGGTTCATAGTTAGATGATAGAAGTTTATGCGCTTATTATCCTGGCTATTACTAATATTGGTACTCTTGCCTTCCTCGCTTTCTACATTTATCTGGAAAGTAAAGAAAAGGCTAAGACAATAAACGCCTTAATTGCTAAAAACTCTCAGGAATTTTTAAACCACGAAATGGCTGATAAGACTGAAAAGATTAAAGTAGAACCTCAACCTAACCTTCGGGAAGATATGGAAGAATTGAAAGACCTTTCTGACGAAGATTTTACAAAGCACGTCTTAAATAGTTAGAATATAATAAAGAAAGCGAACTAAGACGGCGTTGTCCGTCTTTTTTGTTGTTTTAATGGCCTTAGACTATCAGACATCCACAGTAAAAACCGAAAACATTGGGCAGACTGTTGACCAGTTAATGACCCACGCTTATAACGCCCGAAGGCCGTTTGAGCGTAGGTGGTATGACAACCAGTTTTTTGATGACGGTATGCATTTTAGGTATTGGTCACGAACGGCAGGTAAAATAGTCGATGTTTCAAACGACACTAATATTTACTCTCCAATGCGGGCGATTCCTAAAGCTAGTAAGCAGATTCGTGGTGTTGCCAACCTTTTAACTACAAACGACCCCACACCTGTTGTTTACCCTGAACGTATAAACGAAGTTGCGTTTGAAAACCCCGAAGAAGCTAAACAAGCCAAAGAATTAAACAACCGTACTGCCAAGTTAATCGGCCACTGGATTTCTGAAGAATTTAAGAATCAAGAGATTTCCGAACAACTTGCCCTAATGTTGATTTTCGCTGCTAAGCATGGAATTTCTTTTATGCAGATATGGCCCGATGCCGTAAAGGAAAAGATACGAACCCAAGTCTACGATGCTTTTGATATTTATTTGGAAGGTACTTGCCAATCTATCTATGATTCCCCCTACCTTATTAAAGGAATCCCCAAAACAATTGCCGAAATTAAAGCAAACGAACTTTACGATAAAACCCAACTAGCCAAAATTACTCCCGATAACCGTCTGGCATCAAGTGAGATTAAGGCAGCGTATATGCGGGCAAGATCGGGTGTAACTGACAACCCTGATGCTGTTGCCACCATTACTTTAAAAGAGGCTTTTATCAAGGAATACTTAGGTACAAATAACAAGGAAAGGGTACGATCTATGAACCCTGACCTTTTAAAGTACCGTAAAGACGGGGATTGTGTAATTAGGCACGCTTTTGTAGCAGGCGATATTTGGCTTTACGATGAATATTTGGATATTTATGAATACCCGTTTGTTGACTTTAGATTTGAGCCTGGCCCAATTTATCAAGTTCCCTTAATTGAACGCTTTATCCCTGCCAATAAATCATTAGATGTTGTAATTTCTCGTGTAGAAAGATACATAAACACAATGGTTACGGGTTTCTGGATGAAAAAGCAAGGGGAACAGTTTAAACCAACTAATATTGCAGGTGGTGTAGTTTACGAATACCTTTCCACTCCTCCAATTCAAGGCCAAATCTCCCCCGTTCCAGGCTTTGTATTCAACTTTACGGAAATTTTAAACACCTATATTGAGGAACAAGGAGTTACGATGTCATCTCTCGCTAAAATCCCCAAAGGAGTTCGATCCAACGCTGCTATTGAATCCTTAAAAGAATCTGAATATGCAAGTTTAGCTATACCTCAACGTAGGTTTAAGCAGACAGTTAAACATATTGCCGAAAAATTCTTGCAAATAGCCGAGGATTACTTCATCAAACCCCAACAGGTACAATTCTTGGAAAAGGGCGAACCACAATACTTCGACGTAATTGGTAAAAAGGCACTTGAGGCTAGAAAACAACTAGGTGTACCTCTTGAAGGCTACGCAGTTCCACTTTCTAGCGAGTGCCATGTTGATATTGAGGTTGAAAGCGGGCTTGGGTTTACAAAACAAGGCAAGCGTGAGGCTATGTTGAAACTTGTTAGCGAAATCTTCCTACCTTTGGCTGAAAAAGGCTTTATCCCACCTCAAGCAGTACAAACTATAGTTGAAAAAGTATCGGAAACCTACCAATTCGGTGCAACGGCAGAATTAATGGGTGCATTTGAAAGCGACCAGCCACAATTTACCGAAAAACAGCAAGAAAACTTGGAGAAGACAGTTATGACCGCAGTAGCCCAAGTATTCAAAGACTTACAAGGGAGTGAAATTCTACCAGACGAACAAAAGAGAATTGAGGAAGGTAAATTGGCTACCGCAGAGGCTATTCGGGACACAGGTTTAGTAGACGGAAAGCCTCAAGACCCCTTAATGCAACAGGAAATGCAACATAAACAGGAAAAACATGAACTTGAAATGCAAAAACTTAGGCAACAGTTGGGGATTATTGAAGAAAAGGCCGATACGGATATTTCTATTAAAAGGGCAGAAGCAAGACAAGACATAGAAATTAAAGATGAGGAAAGTGAGGCTAAGATAGAGGTACAGCGAAAGGAGGCGAACGCAAATGCCGCTGCTAAAAGGGCACAGCCAAAAAACAATCAGTAGTAATATTTCAGAACTTGTCCATTCTGGTAGACCACAAAGGCAGGCAATTGCAATAGCTATGAGTAAAGCAGGTAAAAGTAGGAAGAAAAAGAAACCTTCTAAAAAGAATTATTCTATGGAAGCAATAGGAATGGCGAAACATGGCTGAAGGCGTATTTTTACCGGAACCTAATAAGAATAAACTGTTTAGGTTTTTATATAACTCTGACGAAATGCAATGGAAAACAATCCATGATTTTGTGGCGTTTTTTGCTTCTTGTGGAATTGAACTTACATATTATCCCCAAGATACTGATTCAGGAAATGCGGAAACGGCTTTTGTTCTTAGAAGAAAACCCCCTGAAATTAAACCTACACCTCCTTCTAAAACTACTACTGAACAAATGAATCAATTGAAGAAAGATATAAAGGGGAAGTGATGTGGCTCATCAAAATGCAATTAACGATAATAACTCCATTTATGCCTTAACTGCCCACACTGGTACGGCAGGCACTGCTGAAACTGTAAGGGTTACAGCTGATTCTACGGGTGCTTTAAATATCGCAGGTACTATTTCTGCAACTTCTACAACTGCTGCTGCTATCAATACTTATGGTACTTCAGGTTCAATTGCCGATGGCGCAACAGGGACAATAGTTAATTATGTATCCCCTGCTAATTTCAAGTTAAAAGGTTTTATAGCAAGTGGCGAAGGACAGGGTTTTTATTATCTACAAATTGGGGCAGGAACAACTAAATATATTTATCGTACCTCGATTGCCGATAAAAATGCCCAAGTAGTATTACCCAACCCCGAAGCGATTGCCTCCTCGACAAATCTATTTCTAAAGGTAGATAATGAAAATGGTAATACCGTAAATTACGAAGGTGCTATTATAGGGGAGTAGTATGGCAGATCAAGAACCAAATATCGAAATAGGTTTAAAACAGCTTCAAGTCCAGCGTGATGAGTTAAAACTTTCTATTCAAAGGCAAGAATTAAGGCTTCTTGAAATTGAAGAAGAAAAAGCCCGTATAGCTTCAAATACTCAAGCCCAAGAAAAAGAAATTGCCAATTTGGGAAGCAATATTGATAAATTGCAAATTCAAGTTGACAAACAAAAAAAAGAATAGAATTTGACATCTTTATAAATAAAACTTAAAATTATATTAAGAAAGTGAATTAAGACGGCACTATGTGCTGTCTTTTTATTTAGGAGGCTAAAATCGCAGATCAATATACACCTTTACCTATAAAGACTAAAACAGCAGGCGATGTCGATGTTGACATTGTATCTGGTACAGTAGGCCGCCTTGAGGGCGGTTCTATCGTTGTCACCGCAGGCACGACAATCGTTTCTACGGGTTCTATAGTTCAATCTTCAGGTACACTTACTACAGGTTCTTTATCAAATGTAGCCACTATCGGAACTATTCAAAATCTTAATGCAGGGACAGTTACTGTTGGTAATATTAACAATATTGGAACTGTTAATGTTGTAGAAAACGGCTCGATAGTTGTTAAATCTGGCACAATAACCACAGGATCACTTTCTAATGTAGCTACTCTTGGTACTGTCCAGAATATAAATGGCGGGTCAATTGTTGTAACTACAGGAACGATTGGCAATATTAACCAGATTGGGACTGTAACTGTTGTAAATGCAGGTTCAGTAGTAATGACATTAGGCACTATTGCTACTGGGACAGTAACTACTGGTTCGTTGACTAATCTGGCGACTCTAGGCACTATTCAAAATTTGAATACGGGTACTTTAGCGGTAGTTGCAGCAGGTTCCCATGTTCATACGGCAGGGACACTAACCACAGGTACGTTGCAAAACTTAGTAAGCGGATCGGTTGTTGTCACAGTTGGAACGGTTACGGTTAGTAATTATCCAGGAGCAACTGCTCCCAAGTACTCTTATCAAACAGTTTCATCAGTATCAGCTGGTGCCAATGGCACTTTAAACTTTGGGTCTATTGCTAGCGGACAAACAGGCCAATTAGCTAAAATGATTTTATCTTCTTCAGTACCAATTAGAGGCGAAATTCAATCAACTTTAGGTACAACTCCGACACTTGGAACATTGGGTGTGATGTTTTCTTCCGCCGCTGGCTTACAAATACTATTCGAACCACCCACAGATACTTACATGACTTTAGCTGGTACTGGTACAAGTACAAATTTCAAGGCAATAATTACTAATAATGATAATTCTTTAGCAGCCGATGTTTATGGTGTTTGTTTTTGGGATGAAGTAACCACATAGTGTAAAATGATTTCATGGCAGATCAGGCCGAATCCTCACAAAATATTGAAGGTACAGTTGTAATCTCCAATGTAGTTGCTGGGACTACATCACGTATTGGTACAATCTTAAATGTTGATAAAGGGACGATAACTCGTATTGAAGGTGGATCACTTGTAATAACAGGTGGAACAACAAATATTACAACGGGTTCTATTGTTGTAACAGTTGGTACAATAACAGCAGGTACCTTTAGACAACAATTTCAGCCTGTTAATCAAGTAACTTCTTATGGGACATTAGCAACGGCAGCAGGTTCGGCTTTTGGTACTATATCAGGTACAAGCGGTGCAGGTACTAAACACATTGTTTCAGGACTTTCTATAGTAGTTAATACAGGAACGGCTGATGTAAGATTATTAATAGGTTCTGCTATTACTGGTGGGTCAGTATTAGCAGCAGGAGCATTTGTACCTTCTGCAGGTATTGTGCGTGATTTTAACCCGCCAATTGAAAGTGGAACTAATAGTGAATTAATTTATCATTTTGTAGGTGCAGGAACTGCTTTTATTACAGTACAATATTGGAAAAATACTATATAATTAATTAAATGGCAACAACACAACCAACAATCTTTGATCCGAAATTGCTTTGGGGACCGACACTGCTTACAACGGCATCTGTAACCCAATATACTTCCCCAGCAGAGGCAGGTACAAAGATAAGCAGTATTTTACTGACTAATATCGGACTTGTAGATTTTGCTAAGGTTTGGCATTTAGACGCCACAACTTACGTTGATGAAACTACAGATGCTTCCGATGTCGGTGCGACAGATGTTTCTATCTTTCAAACAGACTCTTCGGGATTAGCCGATAGATTTTATGTAGGCAGTGCCACTAAATTTTCTCATATATCTTTTATTTTAGGTACACTCGGCACAGGAACACCGACTATTGTAGCTGCTTATTGGAACGGTACGGCATGGACTGATTTAACTTTAGCTACTAACAATTATGTTGACGGGACTAATAATTTAAAACAAAGTGGAGAAATTTCTTTTAATGCACCAAGTGATTGGGTAACAGTAGCGGTTAATACTTCAACCCAATTCTGGATTGAAATTCGGGTAACTGCTAATTTTACAATCGCTCCTGTAGGAACACAGGTAAGGCAGGGAACACGGACTAACCCTTTAGTAACTATACATCACATTCTTGCGGCAGGTTCTGCATCAAATAGTAATTTATTAGCTTCAGAAATGCCCATAGCGTCTGTTCAAGGTGCACCTATACCTGTTCCTTTAGGCGATGAATTTATAATAAATTTAAGTGAAATTATTTCTGCAAAGAGTAATACCGAGAACCAACTGTTAATACGGGGATCGGGAATCGAGATGAAAGATTAGGTATGAAACTTTATGAAAACTTATGAAGCCCCTTCAATTAATATCCCCAGCCGTGGACAACGATTCGTCTTAGCCAGACGGAATTGTCCTGAGGTTTTTCGACCAAACTCCGCAGCACCTACTTCAATAACGCCGACTACAAGTTGGGCGTTAGGAACACGACAAAATATCGTAACTGCCGCACAATTTGGTAATAACCCGCTGATTTTAATTGGTTTTGGAGTTGCTGTACAAGATGGAATACAACTGACGGGTACTGGAACTACTTATCTGAGAGAAGAAGGACAAATACGAATATATATTGATAAAAATTTAGGAGTGGGAGATCAACTGATAGCAGAAATTCCCTTCGCTACCAGTGGGTTTATACAGTTAGTAGTTGGCACTGATTCAATTGTTTACGCATATAATCACCGTAGGATTGCTGTAACTCATTATCTATTACCAGCTTATACTTTAATTCGTGGTGATGCAGCGATTCGTACAGTCGTAGCAGCTGCGATAGTTCAGGCAATACCGTATTTCTATACGCCTTCTGCATACAACTTATTTGAAGTTCCGCTACCAGAGTTTAATAATCAACTCGGACAAGATCGAACGGAAGACTTTATTCTTAAAACCCGTTGTTTCCCCTCACTTGGATCGGCTAATGTAACAACTATTGGAGCATGGGTAGAACTTGAAGCCTCACTTGATGCTGATTATTTGATTGAGGGTTGGTGTTATGGGTCTATAGGAACAGGTGCTTTAGCTACTTATGTTGAGATTGATTTTGCTGCTTGTCCCGCAAATAGTTTGCCTTCACCTGATAATATTCAAGCAAGAGGAATTTGGAGAAGAGCAGGTGTAATAGTAAAAGCCTCAGGACATGAAGAGTTTTTTCATCCGTTTATTGCTTATAAAGGCGAAAGACTAATGTCGACTCAAGTTGCAAGAACAGGGTCAATGGATGCTCAAGTTATTCTTTATGGAAGAAGAATATAAAGCAATGTTAGTAAAGGTCTAATATGAAAGGCTACAATGGCAAGTGGAGTTTATCAAAGAATAAAACCAGTATGGAATAAGGGTAAAAAACGCCCACCATTTTCTGAAGAATGGAAAAGGAAAATAGGTATAGCCAATACAGGTAAAAAACGTTCAGAAGAATATAAATTAAAAAGCAGTTTAACTAGATTAGGAAAAGCAAGGGCGGGGACTCCAAAAAATTGGAAACACACAGAAGAAACAAAAAGAAGATTAAGTAAGGCACATAAAGGGAAGGTATTGTCAGAAGAACATAAAAGGAGAATAAGTGAAATTCATAAGAAAAATGGTCTAAAACCACCTATTCGTTATGGAGCGGCAAACCATTTTTGGAAAGGTGGGATAAGTCGAGCTTATAAGACGGGCTACTGGTCAACAGAGTATAAAAAGTGGAGAATTACAGTATTTGAAAGAGATGGGTATAAATGTCAAGGTTGTAAGAAGGTAGGTGGGTATTTGACAGCCCATCATATAAAAAGTTTTGCGCATTATCCTAAATTAAGATTTGACTTGGATAATGGTATTACACTTTGTGAAGATTGTCATAAATTAACTGATAATTATGCAGGCAGGGAGCATAAAAAAGTATGACAGGTTTAAAATTAATCAAGTATAAAAAATTATCCTTAGCGGTAGTTGCCGATACTTCAAAGACTTTGACTATACAGGGTTACCCTAGAGTTGAACTTGTAATAATTGCGGCAGATGCGGCGGCTGCTACGACTTTTCTCCCCCGTTTACCTTTGCTTGGTGCAGGGTAAAGTTGACAATTATTTTTTTTCTTACTAAAATTTAAGTAAATAAAGCGAACTACGGTGGCGCAAGCCATCGTTTTTTTGTGCCTCTAACACCAAAGAGGTTGGGCAACTAGCCCACGTTAGGAGGTGAGTAAGATGGCAGATGATCTATTCGATAAACCTGAGGAGAAGGTAGAAACACCGCAAGAACCTGAATCAGAAGTTGAAAAGGTAAAAGTTGGTGAACAGGAATTTACACAGGACGAACTTACTACTTTAATTGAAAAAGGTAAGTTTGCAAGAGAAATCGAGGAAAAGCAGAATATTAAACTCGATAAAGTTTGGCCTGGGCACCAAGAGCTTTCAAATAAGGTTAAGGCTTATGAGCAGGAAATTGAAAACCTTAAACAAGCCAAAACCGCAACTAAGGTAGAAGAAGGTGTTGCACTCACAGAAGCAGAACAAATAGCACAGGCTAAAGCTGAAGCTAAAAGACTTGGGATTGTAACAGTTGATGATGTTGATAGTTATGTTGAAAGAAAACTGGAAGCAAGGGAAATTAGACAGGATACGCAAGCAGTAGTTGAATCGTTTGGAGAAAAGTACGGAATTAAAACAGATGAGGGAACGCTTTTAAACCACATGGTTGAAACAGGGATTAGAAACCCTGAGAAAGCGGCAAAGGATTTATATGAGGACAAAATCGATGCATGGAAGGAAAAACAAATTGAATCAGTTAAAAAACCAGGAATGGTTACTGATACAACAAGTTCGGCAGGGGCTAAACAGCCTCAAGTTGAAGCTGTTACAAAGGATAATTTCTTTGCAAAGATTGATGAAGTTCTCGATAGACAAGCCTAATTTGCCTTTAAATTCTAACGAATTAATTTTCAAGGAGAAAGGTGGTGACAAAGATTTAAATAGTAATATTTAAATTTTACAAAAATTGCAGCACAAACTTTGAGTAATTACTCAAATGTTTTAAGAGAGGTTATCTTGCCTTACATCCAAGACAACTTCCCCGCACAAAAGATTACCTTAAATCAGTTCAAAAAGGCAGCAGATGCACAAGTTATCAATAATAACTTTCACGTACCTTTGAGAACAACCAGGCATGGAGGTATTACGTCCCTCGCAAACGATGGGAATAGCTTAAACTCTAATGTTCCAGGTGTATCTTTTAGCAGGGGATCAGTTCCAGTCAGAAGTCACACGGGAGGATTTCGATTGACAGATTTGTCAATGAAAGCTTCAAGTGGTGACCGCTTGGCTATTAAAAGTTCTTTTGATGAACAGGCTCAAACTCTTGTTTCTGACTTCGGTCGTGATATGAACCGACAGGTTTATGGACAAAACATAAATGCTGTATCCCAGGTAATTGGTTCTACTTCCGGTACGGAATTTACTATTACACAACTTAATAGCGCAACAGCAGACGATGGTCGTGTGCTTGACCGCTATGGTTCTGTAAATGGTGACATTACCGCAGGAGAATACATTTATGCAAATGCGATAATCGGTGTTGGTACGGCTTATCTCAATATCGGTACAGTTTCATCTATTGAAAATCCAGGTGGGACAATCGGTACAGTTTATCTGACAGGTGCAACCGCATCCGCAGCTAACGATACCGTCTTTATTGCAGATGGATCAGGCGGTGGTACGGCAGGCATGAATGGTGTTGGAGATGCTTTAAACTCGCTTACTGGTACAAACCTTTATGCGGGTGTAGCTCGATCAACGACAGGCTGGTCGCCACAATTCGGTTCAACATCAGAAGCATTGTCTCTTAACGAAATGCAACTTAAATTCCTACAGGGAAATAAGTTCGCAAGAGAGGGAGACAAATATGCTTGTTTCGTGAACATTTCACTCTACAACAAATTCGGACAGCTTCTAACCGCTATGCGAAGGACGGTGTCTTCGACACCTCCAGAGCTTTCGGCAGGTTGGAGTGGTCTTTCATTTGATGTAGGAGCAGGCATGGTCGGCGTATTCTTGGACAATCAGGTTCCAGATGGTGAAGTAGTAATACTTGACCTTGATTCTTGGAGTCTTTGTCAGGTTCAGGATATGTCTTGGGCAGAACAAGGGGCAGACAGTTTGCTGAGGATTTCACAAACACTTAATTACGAAGCCGCACTCGTGTGGTACGCAAATGTGATTTGTAGGGCTCCGGCAGCAAATGCTCGGCTTACGCAGAAATCGGACTAAGTTGTTTTGGGTGGTTTGGCAACTTGATAGGCAATGCGAAACAAATCAATAAGTTAGCAAATACCTAACCAAACCATCATCTTAGGGGGCATTACAAGATAGTGTTTCCTAAGATGAAAAAACCAATTAAAGGATTAAAAGGCAAAATACATAGGGGGCCAAAACTATTCCCCCATATGAGTGATATTGTCGAGGAAAAGGACTTCAAGTTTATACCTAAAGACCCTGATCCTAACTTTAGTGTTGAGCATAACCGCAAGGTAATTGCCCAGACCATTAAGGAAAACGCAATTAGAGAAAAGGCATTAAGAAGAGATTATATGGAAGGAGTAGAAGAAAGGACTGATGCCGCTACCTACTTTTTCAATGCTCTTGAAAAGGGTAAATATAGTGCATTACCAGCACAAGAGGCAGCAGTTAAGTATTTTGGTAAAAAAGAGCTGGCAAGATTAAGGGGTAACGAATTGTTGGCAGATGAAAACTTAAAACGTTCACTTAGGAGAATGTTTGGAATACAAAATTAAATGTGCGAAGAAATCCGAGGAAACATATTAGAAGACATAGTTTAAAAGAAATTTGTATGAGATCAGGAATATCAATAAAACAATATGCTTTTCTCCGTAGGGAGTTAAAGCGTAGATTCAAAAATAAGGAGGTGAGTTTAAAGATTGAAGACAATTAGTCTTCAAGTCAAACAATAAAATATGTCATACAGAACTTTTGACCAGAATTTAGTTTCTGGGAATAGAATAAATCCATTGTCAGACATAATGGGTCTTGGTATACAAACTACAGGTAATGTGGTTTTTGTAAAGAATCCATCTGATGCTGATTATAGGACAGTTAAAGAGGCTGTAGGTAATGAATTCTTTTTTGATACTATTCAAGCAGCTATTGACTCACCAAAAGTCCGTGATGGATTAAACGATTTCATAATCGTTTGTCCACGAGACAACAATGCAGCTTGGGTTCCAACAGGAACTCCCGCAGGTGTTGTTCTAAGCAAGGACAATGTCCATTTACTCGGACTTGGTGCAGGTAAATCATTTGGTAGTGCTTCCGTAATACTTGAAGCACCTGGAACCGCAGGAACCATAGGAACTATGGGTATCTTGCAAATTACAGGTAATTCTTGTGAGGTTGCAGGTTTCCACTTCCGTGGAACCGCAGGAACTTCAACAGGAGGTACATTAGGTGATGGTGGTGACGGTGGAGTAGTTACAGTAGGTGCCGGCATTAGTGGGCTTGATCTTCACGACTTCAAAATCGAGAAGACAGGTATCCAATGGGATGCTGGTACTACAGGTATAACAGGTACACCGCAAGCTGACTTAGTAATCGGTTCTGCGGCAACTGAAATTACCGTTAGAGATGGTTACATTCTTTCTGGTACTGGACTTACAGCTTCTGCTTCGCATGGAATAAAGTTAATTTTCAATAACACTAACATTCGTGTTAGAAATGTTGAATTTTTAGCTAATAAGGATGCGGCAGCAAGCACGTTCATACTTCAGTCGCCTGGGACAGCAAATAACGCAATGTCCTTGATTGTTGATCGTTGTAAGTTCTACAACACCAGCGGTACAGCTGTTGCTTCGGCAGTAGGCGGAACAATGGGTGTTGGTATGCGAGCATTAATACACGAATCAATGGGTGTTAATTGTACGCAGATTGGAACAGCAGGTTCTACTTTCGTAGCACCTGTATATGGAACGGCTACTGTTGTTAAGAACCCATATCTTGGGATCGGAACCGCAGCGCTCGTTTCAGCATAATCTTGACATTAGTTAAGATTAGTTGGTACGCTTAGTTTATCCGAGGAATAAACTACTAAATTTATGGGTTTAGTTCCTCGGACTAAGCCCATATTTTTATGGCAGTACATAAACACTGGACAATTATTGGTTATACAGAAAAAGTCCCTAATCCCGCAGGTGGTTACTTTTTTAATTACATGACGGAAATATCAGTTGATGCTGATTCCGAAGAAGAAGCTCTTAAAAAGGCGAAAGCTACTCTTAAAAGACCGTATTACCATACTCAGAGAGTTATTGATTGTGAAATAGACCATGGTTTACACCAAGATTTGCAAACAGAGGCCATAGCTACCCAAAGACTTATGTTAAAAGAATTAATGAAGCATAAAGAAGGATGACTAAGAAAAAACCCCTAGCAATTTTAGTTACAGCAATTGGTCCCATTTATCTTGATTATGCCAAGAAGATGATGGCTTCCCTTTTTAAAACTAACCCCGATATTCAAAAGAAAGCTGATATAGCTTTAATGACTGACAAGGAGTTTAGGGAATTAGATGGTACACCTGAACATATGCTTTACATGACCCCTTGGTTTACCAAACACCTTTTAAAAGATTATGAATGTGTAGTTAGGATTGATTCTGACATGATAATTTGCGGTGATATTTCAAGTTGTTGGGAGGGGGATTTTGACGTAGCAGTTGTAAATAACGCTAACCCAAGAGAGATCAAAGCACAAGTAAACTTAATGGGTGGGGTTGTTACCGTTTGGACAGTTAAACCCGAAGATTATGTTAATTGTGGTTTCGTGGTTGTTAAGAGTGAAAAGTTTGTTGACCATTGGTTAAAATTCTGTACACCTGAGAATAAGATGTATCGTATGTACGAACAAGACTTTTTAAACATCCTTACCTTTTACTGTAATTATAAGGTTAAGTTCTTGGATGGTGCGCCTGAAAAATTAGGGCAATATGTTGTTAATGTTGTACCAAACGAAAAAAACAAATGGTGGGGACTTGTGGCAAAAGGATACTGGAGTGAGGTTGTCTTAAAGGATAAGAAACTGATCTTACCTAAAAATAGTGGTACTGAAATTGACACTTGGCCGACAGATTTTGATAAGGAAATAGTCGGGATTCATTTTGCGGGTGGGAATCAGCCAAATAAATTCGATCACCTTGATACACAATTTGATAAGCCTGTAGCTGAATACCTCAAATACTTAATTTCTGATGAACCCAAAGCGTAGAGATTTAAAGATAATTTTTCATTCTGATGCCATTTGGACACAAAGTGGTTATAGTGTGGAAACTGATTGGCTTGTCAGACGTTTACTTTTAGAAGGATTCCCTGTCGCTCAAGCCAGTAAAGCAGGACTTGGTGGGCATTGGATTGATTATACTTTACCCGAAGGTATTGTACGAATGTACCCTTCGGTTAATGACCCGCATGGTTCTGATGCTATGTTTTTTGGTGCAAGGCATTGGGGTGCTAATGTTGCTATTTCTATGATTGATATTTGGGTAATTCCGCCTGAATGGATAAATCATTTACATGAAATAGGATGTAAGTGGTGGGCATATATGCCTGTTGATTCAAACCCAGTTTCACCTAATGTTTTAAGAAATTTACCTTTAGCGGACAAAATAATTACTTTTTCTAAGTTTGGTCAAGAACAACTAAAGAAGGAAGGGTTTGTTGCTGAGATGATCTATGAGGGAGTTGACACTAACTTTCTAAAACCTATGGATAAAGTTGAGGCAAGGAAAAAGGCCGGTTTCCCAGAAAACGCTTTTATTTGGGGAATGATTGCCGCTAATAAAGAAAACCCGCCACGTAAGGCATTTCAGGAATGTATGGAGGCGTTTAAGGTTTTTAACCAAAACCACCCAGATTCCTATTTATTTATTGGCACACAACAGATTTCACCAGCTTCATTCCCAATCCACGACTACGCTACTTATCTTGGAATACGGGATAAAATTATTATCCCTGACCAGTTATTTATGTCTATTTTGGCAACACGTGAGGATATCCGTTTTTGGATGAATGCTTTTGACGCACTATTGCATCCTTCAGCAACGGAAGGGTTTGGACTAACTATTGTTGAGGCACAAAGTATCGGTAAACCTGTTGTTATCAACAAAGCACATTCGATGCCGGAGTTAATTGTAGAGGGTAAAACGGGCTTTACCGCCATACCTGACAGAAAATGGTGGACAAACGCCAATAGTTATTGGGAGCAACCTCAGCCTATGTCTATTTATCTTGCTATGCAAAATGTTTTTAATCTTTTAAGGGAAAAGGGTGCGCAGGTAGCCATAGATTGCAGAAATAATGTTTTGGAGAATTTTGACATTGATACGATTTTTAAAGAAAGATGGCTTCCTACTTTTGAAAAGTTGCAAGATGAGATGTTAAAAGTATAAAATTCTATTAAATAGCAAGAACTACGGTGGCTTGAAGCCATCGTTTTTTGTTGAAAGGTGGTGAAATATGGCAGACGATATACAAGGTTATCAATTTACGTCTATAGGTGCAGCAGCAACCACTTTAATTACTGGTCGCCAAGCAGCCCTTAAAAATTTGACTGTAAGGGGTACAGGGAATGGAACACTTGCGGTTTATAATTCCCCAACTGCAGCAGGAACAGCAACAGGAAATTTAATATTAACGATTCCTTTTCTTTCAGTTGTTGCCCCTGCAGTACACCCACTAAATGTAAACTTTACTCAAGGGATAGTTGCTACAGTTACAGGCACAATACAAGCAGGAATTTCGTGGTCTTAAATGAGCAAAAATGCGGAAATTATTGACAGAATCCCTGAATTTGCTGGTGATGTTGTTTTAATTGAACAATCCTCAGTTGACGCTCAACCTGGTGTTAATACAGGACAACCTTACGGATTATTGCTTGCTTTAACACAACCTTAATATGGCAGATAACGTAAAAATTACTCAAGGTACACAAAGTGATGTAGCCACTGATGATGTTGGTGGCGTTCATTACCAAAAAGTTAAAGTTGATGTTGGTGCAGATGGTGCTTCTTCCGCTTTTACAGGCACACTTGGTGCGGTAACGAATTTAGCTGGTGGATCAGTAGTAGTTACAGTCGGCACTTTTACTAATACAGGCACAAATGTCCATGTTTCCACAGGTACTATAACTACAGGCACAACCGATCTTCTAAAAGCAGGTACAGTAACCCGTTTAGAAGGTGGAAGTGTAGTAATTACAGCGGGTACTACTAATATAACTACAGGTAGTATAGTTGTAACTTCAGGAACGATAGGTGATTTAGACACTGTAGGGACTGTAGGAAGATTAGAGGGCGGTTCGATTGTAGTTACTGCAGGTACAACAAATGTAACTACAGGTTCTATAGTAGTTACCACAGGCACAGTAACTACTGGTTCGCTTTCTAATGTAGCAACACTCGGCACTATCCAAAACTTGAATACAGGTACTATTGCAGTAGTAGCAGCAGGAACCCATGTTCATGCTTCGGGTACCCTTACAACGGGAACTTTACAAAATCTGGTTAGTGGAACTGTAGTTCAAGCCTCTGGAACCTTAACAACGGGTTCTATTGTCCAAACCGCAGGTACTTTAACCACAGGTACCTTGCAGAATTTAGTTAGCGGAACTATTAATGCTTTAGCAGCAGGTACAATTACGACAGGGACTGTTACCGAAACTAGACCCGCAACTTCTACTCTTACCAATATAGTAGGTACAAATGTAAATATTACCCTACTCGCTGCTAATACTTCAAGGAGAGGAGCATATTTCTATAATGAAGGAACAGCTGTATGTTCTGTAAAATTAGGTACTACCGCAACCGCAGGAAGTTTTACAGTTCAAATGGTGGGCACATCTTTCTATGAACTGCCAACACCAGTTTATTCAGGAATAGTTGATGGTATTTGGACTGCAAGTACAGGAACAATGCACGTAACGGAGGTAACTTAATATGGGATATTATCCACCGATACGTATACCAACAGACGTACAAATTTTTACAACTACAGGTGCGAACACTTGGACAAAACTCTCTGGGGCAAAGTGGGTAGAAATAGTAGTGATTGGAGCAGGAGCGGGTGGTGGGTCTGGAAGAAAAGGTGCAACTTTATCTGCAAGAGGTGGTGGTTCTGGTGGTGGTTCTGGTGCATACTCAAAAATCGTTTTACTAGCATCTATATTAGCTGCTACCGAAACAGTTACTGTTGGTGCAGGTGGTACAGGTGGTGCAGCACAAAGTACTAATAGTACAGATGGGAATAATGGGATTGCTGGAGGAGCTTCTTCTTTTGGAAGCTGGCTTAAAGCTGCAGGTGGTGGACGAGGTATCGGAGGAAATTCAACAGGAGATTCTAATAGTGATTCGTCTACAGGAGAAAATACCGATCAAAACAGTTCTCAAAACGGGGCTTCTGGTCATATAAATGCTAATGGAGACGTTGGTAGTCCAACTGATGGGGATACTGGATCATTTCATATTAGAGTTGCTTCAGGTGGTGGTGGGGGAGCAATAGATACTCTAAATGTCGTTTTTAATGGTGGAGCGGGAGGTTATGCTGGCCAATTTAGAGATGGAGATGGAATGGCCGGTGGTGCAGGAGGAGTTGCTGCGGTTGGAGGGGATGGGACTGCTACTACTGCTAATTCACCTTATGGTGGGGGTGGCGGAGGCGGTGGGGGTGCCCGACACGCAGGAGGTAATGCTTTTGCTGGAGGGAATGGAGGAATTTATGGCGGAGGCGGTGGGGGAGGCGGAGCCTCAACTAATGATGTTGGTAATTCAGGTGCTGGAGGAAATGGAGCAAATGGGATAGCAATAGTTACAACTTTTTTTTAAATGTCAGTTCTTAAACTTTACTAAAAGTTGGTAAATAAAATATAATAAATTCAATGCAAAAGAAAAAAGCCTTTAAGATGCATATGGTAGTAAAAGATATTACCCCTATACCTAAAGTGGAAATAATTGCCGAAATTGACCAATTATATAATCAAGTATTAGCAGCAGGACAATATATGGGTTCACCGCCAAGTTTGACTTATCCAGAAACAGGAACAATAACAAGTAGATTTGCACCATAGAAGGAGGTAAAACATAGCAGACAATTTCAAAGTAAACACAGGTACGGCGATTGATGTAGCGGCAGATGATATTTCTTCTGTTTGGTATCCCCGTGTAAAAATTTCCGTAGGTGCAGATGGTGCAGCAGCTGATTGGCAAGGGACAATAAACACAGTTGCTAATGTAAATGCAGGTACCGTTACCAGACTTGAGGGTGGCTCGATAGTTGTTACAGGTGGAACCGTAAATACGGGTACTATCTTTGCCCAAACTATAGGTACAGAACTCGAACCTACGAATAGATGGGGAACAGTAGTTTCGGGAACAGGTACAGCAACAGGTACAATTAGACCATTAGTTTCAGGCTCACAAATATTTATGACATATGCTTTTATATCGGGTGGTACAGGAACGACCACACTAACAATTGGTGATGGCACAACTACAGTTCCTTTGGCAGGTACATTTTCTTTTGGCAATAATGGTGGTGCGGTTTTATCCCCAATTATTCCCCCGATTAGAACCACAGCAGGTTCAGCTTTAGTTTTTAAGCAGGAAGGAACAAGCAACCTTTCAATTACTGCTGGCGGGTTTATTGAATAATGGCAATAGTATTTAATACAAGCTCGGCAGGTACTTCGCCTGTTAATGCAACTGCGGGTACGGTAGCCCATATTTACTCAGGTATAAATGGTATCTTATTTGCTGGTATTGTAGATGAAGCTGGTGATACTATTACAGGAGTAACTTATGCTGGTAGTACAATGACTCAGGTAGCTAAAGTACTTCATTCTGCCGATTCAACAGAACTCTATATTTATTATATTCTCTCTCCTAATTCTGGAGCAAATAATATAATTGCATCAAGGACGGGTACAATAGGGAATATTGGTCTAATCAATTCTTCGTATAATAATGTCACGGGTACAGATTCAAATGGGACACAATATTTAGCAACAGGTACAGCAGGAACCCTTAGTGTTACAACAAGTGCTAATAATTGTTGGACAGTTTTATTAGCTAAAACGAGCGCGGGGAGTATCGTTGCAGATCAAAATGCAACTTTTGTTACAGGTATTCCTGGAAATGCTTGGTCTATTTTGGATAATAGCGGCTATGGGAATATCAGTCCACCTGGAGCTTTTAGTATGGTTTATACGACACAAAGTTCTACTGGTAAGGCAGCAATTATGACAGCTTTTTCACCAGCGGCAAGTGGGCAATCTGGTTTACAATCGAAATACTGGTAAAATAGATATATGTTACTTAGAATAAAAAATAATTTAGACGAAGGTGCTCCTAAAACCTATCTTACTTTTAACGAAGTAGCAGGTACTAATATAATCCGTTGGGCAAACCCTAACGGTTTTGAGACTAGTTGGGGGATACAGATTGGTGAAACAGGTGAGGAACAGACAGAAGTTAAGGTTATTTCCGGTAACCCTTCAGGCGGTACAGCAGGCACACTAACTGCTAATACAAGTTACGCCCACCCAACAAACACCTCTGTCTATGCAACTAAATATGACCAAGTAGTATTTGAACGCTCAACTACGGGGACAGCAGGAACTGCTACCCCAATGACCAGTGGTACAGTTACAATCCAAGCTGACCAATTCTACACACAATTTGACGACACTAGCGGATCTTCAACATATGCTTACAAGACATATTTTAGAAGTTCGGGTCTCGCTGCTAATTCAACAGAAAGTGATTGGATTACGTCATCAGGTTATGACTTCTATTCACTTGCTAAAATGCGAGAGAGAGTACGGGATAAACTGTGGAATAGTGATTTTGTTGACGATTTAACTATTGATAATTGGATAAATGAGGCGAGGGACAAAATGGTTAGTGCGGCAGTTGAGGTTAACGAGGATTATTCAATTGGAACTGTGAATGTTGCTTTTGGTACAGCTGGACTAGGGACAGTTACTACTACAGATTTTAGAAAACCAAAAAGAGTTGAGGTTACTTATAATGGTTCTGACTTTTTTCTTTCAACTAAAAGGGGGTTAAACGAGTATTATCCATTAGAAGTAGTAAATTCTGCTCACCCTTACCACAATTGGGAAGGTAATACTGTATTTCGAGTCATGCCTAGCGATGATGCAGGGACTGCTAAAATTTGGTATTACTCAACAGGTACTCCTATGGTCAATGAAACAGATACTTTACCACTACCATTAAGGCCATATACAGATATTCCAGTTGAATATGGATTAATACAAGCACAGTATAAAGATCAGAAAATAAGTGCAACCGAAAAAAGGAATCTTGAAAATGGGTTATTTTCTAATCTAAAAACAGGGCTTACCCCTAGAGACCAAAGTTCACAAACTTATATTAAAGTTGAAGAAGTATTAAGCGGAGACGATAGTTCAGTGTGGTAATATGGCAGTCTACAGGAATTATAATATCGGCGGGATTAACTTAAAAGTTTCACCCTTTGCCGAACAAGTATTAGTTTTACGGGCAGTTAATGTTGAAACAGATGTAATTGGTGCAAAAAAAAAACGACCAGGGTATATAACTTACCTTGGTACTTCTGACACAAACCGTGTAAATACCCTTTTTGATTGGCATAGAAATAGCGGTACACAGTTTTGGAATTATCGGGCTAGTGGTTCACAACTTTACTATTCGACCCAGGGTACAGGTGCTTGGACAGTTTGTGGTAATGGAACTATTCCTAACAATGACCATGTTGTAAACACGGTTTTAGAAGATACTTTAGTAATTTCAAGTGTTAATGGTACAACCAGACACACAACCACTGGCACAAGTTTTACGGATACATCATCCACTCCCGCAGCCTCAGCCTTAGAAGAATATCAAAATCGTGTTTGGGCAGCAGGTGGTTCATCTAGCATGTTTTATTCCACAACGGGTACACCTACTGATTGGACAAGTGATTCATCCAGTATTTCGATTCCAGGTCCAGGTAAAGTGCTTTCCCTTTTTAAGAATAATAATCGCTTGGTAGCAACCAAAAATTCAGGGCTTATGTATAGATGGGATGGTGTGCAGTTGACAGATCAGGCAAGTAACTTAGGGCCAACTTCTGTTCAGTCTATTGATTCGGTTGAGGGATTCAGATTTTTCTTAAATAGGCAAGGTATTTATGCTTATGGTGGTAATAACCCTGAATTAATTAGTAACCCTATTGAAAAGTACATCTATAACGATGATGCAACAGGAATAGTTGGAACGGTCTTTGATAACGCACCTGGGGTAATTCATAAATATAATTATTATTTAACGGTAGGTTCAATAACCGATGATTTAACAGGTGAGGCTATTAATCCTTGCACTTTAGTTTACGATTATCAAAAAGATGAACATTTAACATGGGAAACAGCAGTTAGGCCAACTGCGTGGCACTCTTATGCAGATGCTTCCGGTGACGAACAGTTAATATTTGGTGATGCTAATGGACAGTGTTATCAAATTAGTGGTACAGCGGTTTCTGACAATGGTTCGGCAATAACTTCTACTTTAGAAGGAGTAATTAATTTTGAAAAGCCTGAAACAGATAAAATGTTTAGGACTTTACATGCGTTTGCTAACCCAGGTTGCCAAGCAACCTTTCAGATTGCTATTGGAGAAACTTTTACTAAGGCTAAAAAAGTTTGGCAAACAATTGGTGATTTGCAAGATGGGCATGTTGAATATAGATTCCCTAGCGAGTCACAAGGCAAAATGCTTTTTTGGCGGGTAAGTGAATCATCAACTAATGCTAGGTTTAATTTTTATGGGATGAGTGTGGACTTAGAATTTCAGACTTTAAAATAAATGGATGGTTTTAATAATAGACTTAGACGTGGGCTTGCTGCAAGACCCCAAGAATGGCTAAGCGCCCAAGAACAGGAAGCTAGGGAAGAATGGAATCCTAATACTCCTCCAGTTTTAACCAATAAAGGTACATTACAAACTATAAGTGGTGGGCTACCTCAATTTAAATCAACTACAGGTACATCAGGTGGTACGACAATTATGGATGTTAATCCTACTACAGGAACAGTTACTATTCGTGGTGGGTTGGTTGCCCAACAAACACTTGATTTAGGAACAATTAACAATACAGTTTTGGCAGGAACACCTGTCTTATCAGGTACATTAACTAATAATCGCTTAATTAATAATGGTACTTGGAATAACGGGACACTTGGCACACCTAATATCACAGGCGGTAGTTTGAATAGTGCAGTTTTAGGAACACCTAATGCTACGGGTGGTACACATAATAATGCCTTTTTGGGGACATTACAAACCGCAGGAGGCACGATTGGTACACCTAGAATTACAGGAACACCTACTTTTGATACTAATGCTGGTTCGGGAGCATTATCTAATGCTGGTGATTTTGCAATCCAAACATTTAGTGGGTCTGCAATTTTAGTAGCTAGGTTAGGAACAATTAGTTATAGATTTCTTTCTGATGGAACTTTTTAAATTGACTAACTAAGTAAAAAAAACTAAAATTTAACTAAGAAAGTGAACTAAGGTGGCACTATGTGTCGCCTTTTTTGTTTAAGGAGAGAATATGGCTCAAAATATGTCTCAAGCGAATATCAATATGTTGCCTCTTTGGCAATCTTTGGGTAATACTGGTGATTTACCTGTAGGTTGGTTTGGACCAGGCGGAAGTGCGGGTAACCCAAATATGACTGGCGCACCAAGTATGGCTGATTTAGCAGCAGAACAAACCCGTTTACGCATGGAGGCAATCAAGCCTGCTGTTGCTTCCCTTGAAGCTTCAAGACCTGAAATTTCTGCTAAATATGGACAAGCCAGAGGCCAACTTGAAGGCGAAAAACAACCCACAATTGATAGATACCAAAATATTATTGATGAATTAAAAGGACGGGAATCTAGGGACATTAGTACACAAGGACGGGTTTTATCTACGGAATATGGTAAACGGGGTATTCCTTTATCAAGTGGTATGTATGAGCAAGATTTGGCAAGTAAGCTAACAGGTATAAATCAATTATATGGTGTTCAACAAAAAGATGTTGGATTTGAAAGAGAAGGCAAACTACGGGAAATTACTAATCTAATCCAAACTACATTTTCTAGTGAAATTGAGGATTTAAGAGGAATTACAAATGCGATTGCCCAACTACAGGCAAATGGGGCAAATCAGGCAATAACCGATGCTTTAACCCAATTACAAGCCCAAAAACAAGCCGACTTACAATTAAAGGTAGCAGAATTACAAAAAGAGGCTAAAAGTATTGAGTATAAAACAGTTGAATTTGATAAAGGACTTTATTCTTTTGACCCAACAACAGCAGCCTTAAACTTACTTGCAAAAGGCAGTTCTACGGGGACGGGTATTACACCCATTTCAGCCAAAACAACCCTACAGCAACAAACAGGTAATGTACCAACCTCTAAAAAGCCTTATACCCAAAGCCAATTGAATAATTTTAAAATATTTGGGATAACACCACCATGACAGAAGAACAGAAGAAAAAAAAAGCCTTATTTGAGCTTTTAACAAAACCCAAAAAAAAGACATTGTCCCAAAATTCTTTACTTTCTCCTTTTTGGGAAACATTAAAGCTAGTAGGTGAAGCTGGTGTTCAATCCTATCGTCTTGGCGAATCTAAAGTTAAAGGGAATCAACTTCCATTTCTTCGTAACCCCAAATTTATGTCTCAAGAACAATTGGCAGATCGTGGCAATATTATTTCAGGTGCTGCTAAATCTACAGCAGGTTTGGGTGCATATGCTGTCCCCTTTGGGAAAGGTTCTAACTTTTTAACTAAAGCACTTTTACCAGGAGCAGGGGTAGGTCTAACAAGTGGAATAGCAGATGAAAGGAAAAGTAATCCAATTATGGATTTACTTGCAGGAGGTGCAACAGCAGGAGCTTTTAGAGGAGCTACTAATACATTGGGTTCCGCAGGAAGAAAACTTACCCAAACGGCACCCAAAGTTTTAATGGGTAGTGTTATGAAAGAAGCCCCTAAACCAAGCAGGCAGGCGGTTAAAAAAGGTACAGAACTATATAAAGTGGCATTAGAAAAAGGGGTAAGGGGGAACCCCGAAAGTATTTACCAACAAGCAATCGGGAAAATAACTCGATTAGAAGATCAATTACAAACGAAGTTAAAAAATTCGCCAGCCACAATTACAATTAAAAAACTTAAAGATACAGCAAGACCATATATTGAGGAGCTGAAAGATGCAGGAAATGAAACTGATGCAAATACCGTTATTAAACGTATAATTGCATTACAAAAACGACACGGGGCAGAAGTTCCTATTGCAAAAGCCAATGAAGTTAAACGAACACTTTATCGGGAGATAAAAGAATCTAGTTATGGGAAAGTTGCGACAGAAAGTAAAGAAGGGTTAAAAGATGTTGCACGGGGGTTTAAAGAAGGTATTGCTTCTAAAATTAAAGGTGCGACTGAAATAAACAAACAATTATCTGAATGGGGAAGGATTGCTGATGCTGCCAATAATGAAATTGTTAAAGGGACAAGAGGTGTTTCTGCTTTAGATGTTACTTTAGGCGCAGGGGGAGGCGCAGCTGCACCAGCTACAGGTGGATTATCACTTTTACCTTTTTTAGCAAATATAGTAAGAGAATCTCCTACAGCAAAAACTAACCTTGCAGTTGGTTTGAATAAACTAGGAGGTATTAGAAAACCTAATGTTGTACCATCAGGTGCTTTAGATCAACTTCTAGGTCAAGCTGGGGGTAGAGCAGGACAGTTAATGGGAGGTCAAACTGCTTCACAACCTGTACAACAGCCATCATCTTCTTTACAAGGAATATTGGGTGTAGCTCCACAAACTACAGGACAAATAGCCCCGCAAACAGGTGGGCAAAGTGTTGACGAAATTTTAGGGCGACAACCTGTTGCAGAAAATGACCCCTATACCTTAAAGGATGGGCAAACTTCCCCAGATGGGCAGTGGAAATATAATGCTTCGATTGATGACTGGGAAGCAAACGAAGGTGGAGCAGGTAATTTACCATATACTAAAGAACAGTTGAGTTTAGCTATAGCCAATGCAACAGATAAAAAAACACAGGATTTTTTAATTGATAAAAGAAAAGCATTATTCCCTGATGAGAGTAAAAATAAAATAGGTGCGACTGCTGCTCAAAGAATAACTTTTGCAGATTCAGGGGGGAGAGGGGTAAAAGATGCTTTGGATATTTATATTAAAAATCCTGATATATTAAGGAATCAATTATTACCAGGCAAATTTGCTTCGAGAAAGTTTGATTCGGCATTATTCAGAGCAGTTGAAAACCTGCTTCGTGCTAAAACTGGCGCTGCTGCACCTGAACCTGAAGTTAGAAGATACATGGGTAAATTTGGCCCTACTTATGGTGATGATTACGCAACAGCCGTCTATAAATTACAACAAATCTATCTTGACTTGGAAGATGTAAGAAGTAGTAGTGGAGAAATTTCACCTTTAGAAGATGTATTTAAAGATTATTCTAGTCAAAACCCATGATCTTTAATATCCAACCATAATAGTCCAAATAGTATGAGTAATATAATTACACCTAATATCATTCTTTCTCAGTGTGACTTATAGCACGAAAAGAAAGGATTGTCAAGATAGATGACAAAAAATGATGGAATTAAAATATTATTTATGAAGAGAAGACCAGTAGCATTTTTGAGAGCAAAAGGTTCTTTGATTACTAGCATAATCAAAAAATACTTTACTACAAATAGGGCAAGTAAATTCCAATTTATCAACTATTTGTGTAAATCCATGATTTGGGTGCCCATCTTTCATATGTTCAGAATGAGAACTATAAAGTTTAAGATTTTCGAGTCTATTGTCAGCAGGGTTCCCATTGATATGATGCACAATTTCCTCTTTGGTCAAAAACCTACCAAGTTGTTTTTCCATAACCAGTCTATGTTCAACAACATAACCATTATTATCAGCAAAAGGATGATGAGGTTGCTGAAAAGCAATATAACCAGAGGTACGGATAGTTTTACCACCAGTCCAGTAATGCGATTTGATACCCAATTGATTAAAAGAATTAGCACAACTTTTAGAACAAAACTTTCTTTTTTGGCTTATATAAGAAACAAAGGATTTTTTACATTTCAAACAATTAACTTTGAGACCAAGGTATTCTTTTCTACATTTACGAGAACAATATTTAGCGAGATCTTTTTCATAAGGCCAAAAATGAAATTCTTTTTTACAATTCGGACAAATTTTAATCATTTACTTAATTTTAGCAATTTTAAGTAAGAGAGTCAATATGACGAATAACGAAAGATTTGGCGAGAGAATATCAAGAATGGAACAAAAAGTTACTGATCTTGCTTTAATAGTTAACGAAATTAAAAGTGACGTTAAGGAAATTAAGGCGGGGATGACATCTATTATCGACTTTGACAAACGCCTTAAAAGACTTGAATATTCGTCTAATTTCTGGAAGTGGGTTAGCCCGACTTTGGCAGCAATAGCAGGGTCAATTTTAACCTTTCTTTTAATAGAATATCTTAAACGCTAATGCTAGACCGTGATTTAACTGTTGGAACCGCAGTCGAACGAGCTTTTATTAACGCTTGTCTCAGACACAACCAACACCAAGCGGGTGAGAAGAATAGGCCACAACCTTTAATGAATTTCCAGTATGGAATAGGGTTTGTCTTTGAACGCCCCAACGGGACGCTTTGGCGGGTTGCAAAAGTATTCCCTAGAGAGCAACAAGCTTTTATGTTAAGTTTAGATGAGAAACACAGTGAACTTTGGGATGCAGGACGTATGGTGAAATTACCAACTATTCGTGATAGAGCGTTATAGTACACTTTTTTTAACACAAAACAACACCTTTGTTAAAGGATGGTATTCAATAGATTATGACAAAGAAGGTAACAATCAGGCGATGGTTTCGGTGGATAGTAAAGTCCATCCATACATTAAATCAATCGCACAAATGGGTCAGGTTGCGATTTTGGTGGAAGACTCGATAGGAAGGTGGCCTAGACCAAAATGAAAAAGATTATCGGTTATAAAGAAGTAAATACGTTTGGCAGGAGAAACAGACCAAGAATTGGTTATGAGCCTATCTATGAAGATTTAGGCCCAAGACGTTTAACCACTATGGATTGGAATGTTGAAGTGCCTAAACCACCAATGGACGCTAATAAATACATTTGGGGTAAGGAAAGGTGAAAAAAGGTAAAGCTATACGAAAGAAAAAATATGATCATAATATAAATAAAAGGAAAAGGCTTGAGAAACAAGTGAGAAAGCACCCTAATGATTTACAAAGCATTGCCGAATTGCAAAAGCTTTAGAAAAAGAGTAAAACAAATATATGACAATACAAGAATTCTTTAACAAATACAATAATAAATACATAGATTATGACGGCTATTATGGTTATCAATGCATGGACTTATATCGCCAGTTTGTTAAAGAAGTTTACGGTTGCCAGCAAAGCCCACCCGTTAGCGGAGCAGCTAAAGTGTGGGATACATATAATAAAGATTTTTTTAATAGAATTCCCAATGGTCCCGTTAATTACCCCCTAAAAGGAGATATCATAATTTGGAACAATAGAGCAGGTGGTGGCTATGGACATATTGCTATAGGTATGGATGCCACTTCATATACTTTTAATTCTTTTGATCAGAATTGGCCTACTGGATCAAGATGCCATAAACAACCCCATAATTATACCAATGTGCTTGGTTGGTTGACACCAAAAAAAAAAGATAATATAGTAGAAACCACTGGACAAGAATCTACCACGTCCGAACCAATCCCCCAGCCCAAAGCTGAAATCGTTACGCCCCCCCCTGAAACAGCGCCAGAAACTTTACCTACTACAACTGAAGGAACAACTGGAAGCGAAACGCCAACTGAGGTATTACCTAATGATGGTGGGGATATTCGATCTAATGGTGTGGATAGTACTACTTCTGAACCAGTGGGACCAACAAACCCTTTGGATGTGGATTCTAGCCCACCTAGTGGCGATAGTAGTAGCGATAGTACGCCGTCAAAGAGGCCACAAGTCGATTTTAAAGCAATCATTGCAAGTATTGTCGCTTTTTGTCTAAAAGCTTTTACATGGGCTTGGAGGCGGTGAGATAAATATGGAAACAATAACAATCCCCTTAGCGGTGATCGGTATTATTAATGGTATTCAAAAACAATTCCCACAAGTAACGGGAGTTTATGCTTGGATAGTTGCGATTATATTAGGTGGGGCTTCGGCTTTCATACCTGAAAATAGTCCTATTGTACAGGGTGCGCTACTTGCACTTGCAGGATCAGGAGTTTATAAGTTATCGCAGAAAGTAAGTGGGAATTAGCTTCCATTGCCTTTAATGGGAGTGGTCTATCAACGACTTGTGGAAAACTATATTTAGGAGAAGACCCTAAATACATTGTACCCAAGCCGTTGTGTTTTGTAAAAGGACTTTGATAAAATATCTTTTAGAAAGGAGGATAAATGTTATGCGATATTTTGACGGAGACGAAGAAGAAGAAAAAACTGACGGAGATGAAGCTGAAGCAGATGAGCCAACAGATGGCGCACCGGCAGCGGCATAACCTTTCAAGTTTTATACAATACATTTGAGCCTAGCCAGTGCGAAAGCCCGCTAGGCTTTTTTGTGGCTAAATTGGGGCTTGACAAAGGATTTTGAAAGAGCAAATAATGGAGTATGTGGTCCTCTAAATCACACAAACATTTTAATAGCCGGATGGACACCTCCTACAAGGGGACCACAGGTTCGTCCGGCTTTTTAAGTGTTGGTGAGATTATTAAACCATTAGAGTTTAGATTTTTAATGCGAGAAAGGTTTAAAAAATATAAATGGGCAAAAGAACCAAAAAAATCTTAGAGTGGGTAGATGCGTTTATTACTTTAGTAGATTTAGATATTAAGTATTTTGAACTTTCTATTAATACTAAAGATGAAAAAATGCGTAAAAAGTATCGTAAGATTTCTGACCAATATAATAAGGCTACAGATAATCTAATTAAAAAATTGCCATGAGTACTAAAAAACTTATACAAGAAGCATTGGGGGATTTTGGGAAAGAAAGAAAACCGACTTATAGTGCAGGGTTTTATAACCTTTGTGATGTGGTTTTGAATGATGATGAGCCGAAGTTTTTAACCTTTGATAAAGAGATTACCCCCGAAACAATAATAGATGATGAACTGTTTCAGCCTCCACCACTTTCCGGCTGGCCCCCTTATTTGAAAATCCCCAGAGCTGATAAAGTTTTAAATTACGCACAAAATCATGGTGAATCGGGGGATAATGGGGATTTGGGGGCCTGCAAAGGGTGCACCCACTTATTTTATGATTTAGTTAAGTATCACCAAGAAGTATCAGAATTACCAAATGAAGACCTATATTATTTATTAGCACTTTGGGATATACATACATACTTTATAGAAAAAGCTAATTATTCACCTATTATTTACTTTTATAGTGTTGCAGAGCGTGGTAAGAGCCGGACACTTAAAGGAATGACCTATGTAGCTTTTCATGGTATTCGCAAGGGTGATATAAGAGATGCTCAGCTTATTAGAGACTGCACTCACCTACGGGCAACACTTGCTTTTGATATGACCGACTTTTGGGAAAAAGTAAGATTAGCAGGAAGTCAGGACGTTATTCTTAATAGATATGAACGTGGTACTACAGTTAGTAGAGTAAACCGACCAGAGAAGGGAGCATTTCGTGATACAGACTATTACGATGTTTTTGGACCAACAATTCTAGCTACAAACGAAATAATTAGTGACATAGCCGATACTAGATCAATCCCTATTGTTATGCGTAAGGCTGATAGAGATTTTGATAATGATATTACACCAGAATCAGGATTAGATTTGAAAGAACAATTAACAGCCTGTAGGTTAGTACATTTTAAAGATGAATTACCTAAAGTAATTAGAATAGCTAAATCAAGGTTAGGCGATATTGTTAGCCCATTACACCAAATTCTTTTAAAGATAGTACCTAAAGAAGAAGAAAGATTTATTAATCTTATTAAGAATATAGAAAAAACAAGATTAACTGAAAAAGCATCTACTATAGATGCTGAAGTAGTATTAGCTTGGGTTAAGGCACAAGACACTGTTATAAATGGTGTAGTGGCTTGTCAGAAAGTAACAGAAGCATTTAACCAAGAGAGAGAAGAGAAAGAAAGAATATTATCAAGAAAGATAGGTGCTAGACTATCTTCTTTTGGTTTTAGTAAAACACAAACTAATAATCATACATTAGGATTTATTACTGATAGTAAATTAACAGAAAAATTAACGAAAGAATATGGGGTGCACCCTCTTGTAGACCCAGAATCCCCCGATAATCCCGAAACGAAAGAGGATTTTGTGGCTAGCGTAGAAAAACAACTTAATGAAATACTTTGAGTTAAAAGAGGGGATTCAGGACATTTATACAGAACTTTCTTATAATAGTCGCTTCATTAGAATAGTCATGTGGCACTTAATTGGTAAAACCCTTTTGGAAAATGCTGATATTGTAGTTGGTAAAACCGCTAAAATTGCTGTTTTATTAGATACAACCCCTTCAAATGTTGGTGCGGCTGTTTTATTTGCCAAAGATTATCCTTGTGAAAGCCAAGAATTAGATAAACATTTCCCACATGACAAAACAATCTCATGGTCACAAATAGTAGAAACCTACAATGCCAAGAGTAAAGAAACCTAAATACACAATGGCTGAAGCCGACCGCTTATTTTCTCTTCTTATAAGAGAAGCTGGAAAATGTTTTAAATGTCAGAGTACTTATCATCTCCAATGTGCTCATATAATAAGTCGCACCTATAAAGCAATACGTTATAACCCCGATAATGCACTTTGTCTTTGCCAAAAATGCCACTTTTACTATACTTATCATTATATTGAATGGGAAGATTTTATAGACGAAAAGTTACCTAATAGACGACAAGCACTTAGAAAACTTGCTTTAAATTATCAAACTCCAGATTACCCGGCGATTATTGAAGGTTTAATAGGACAAATGGGGATAGGGATTTAGCTTTATTTTGGGGGCTTGTTTTAGTGTTGTTCATATGCTATTCTACTATTAATGCAAAGTTCAACCGACCAATATATAGACGGACAAGAACAAATACTCGCCTTTGAGAATAGGGCTTTGACCAATTACTTACCCATACTTCGCTTAATCCGTTCTCACCTTCTGGTTGCCAAAGACACCAAAGACTTAACCTTAATTGACGATATTATTGAAACAATTAACGAAGAATTAAATTATGTCTAGATTACAAGACGCTTTAAATTATTTAAACTATTGTGCTAAAAACGGTGTAGACGTTGACATAGATGGGCTAACCGATAAAGAAATAATTGAATTATCCGACCATATGCAAGGGCAAGCTGACGCTGCTTATGACCAGTGGAAGGAAAGATTTAATGACTAACGAAATTTCACAACTTGACCTTTCTTTAGATGATATCTTAAAACGCCCGCTAAAGGGCATCAGCGCCCATTTAACGGACAATTACACTGTTGATGAGCTACACATCATGCAACGGCTTTTAAGGCAACGCCAAACAAAATTCCCTTTAATAGAAAAACAATACCAAGAATTCGCCCACTATATAGCCCTTTTCAATTTAGCTGAATCAATTAAAAGGACACTTTAGAAAGGAGGAGAAATGACATACGCAACAGCAGTAATCCCAGATTCAAGCAGCAACTATTTAAAATTCACCAAAGCTGAAACTATATTTCGTATCTTAGATGAACAAATAGAAGGTACTAGAGGCTGGAAGAAAATAGATGGTAAGAATACACCAATAAGAGTTCCAGTCGGTGAAGCTATAAATGTTGATGACGTTGATGATGAATCAAACGTTAAATACTTTTGGGCAATGCCTGTTTACGATTACGATGATAAACAGATAAAAATATTAGAAATAACCCAAAAGACAATTCTTAAAGCTATCAAAGGATTTGCTAACGATAGCGATTATGGCGATCCTAAAGGATATGACATTAAAGTCTCAAAAGCCGGAGAAGGCTTAGAAACTGAATATCAGGTAACGCCAAAACCGCCTAAGAAATTAGATGAAGCAATAACAAAGTCTTATAAGGATATGAAAATAGACTTAAAAGCTTTATTTACAAACGATGATCCTTTCAAAGCAAGCGAAAAGAAAAAAGAAGATGACTTTGTAGACGAGGTATCAAAAGCAATAGATGAGGTGTAGTTAATTGTAATCTTGGCTATCAGGTTTAAACCCGAATTAACGGGGGCTAGCCAAGATTAGAGGTAATTATGACTTATACGCCGGTCACAAAAAAACAAAAGGAATTACTAGACTATTTAAGAGTCTACATAGACAAGTGGGGCTTTGCACCGACTTATAAGGAAATAGGGGTAGCTTTTAACGGGTTAACGGAAGCGTCTATCTGGGGAAGATTACAAAACCTCCAAAGAGCCGGAAGGATTAAGATTTACTTTAACAGACCAAGAGGGATTGAAATACTAACGTGAAAGACCAAATTAGCCCATTAATTCTAGCAATAGCCGCTATACTTTTCTTAATTATTACAATTAGATTATTGAATATGGCTTTTAATGTATTTATAAGGTGGGTGGTATGAAAAAACAAGAATGCCCATATTGTAACCAAGTAAAAGAAACCGTTGAGTGGGAAGAAACGGGCGAATGGGTTTGCCAAGACTGCCGTGAAGACTTATTAAAACAAGAATTTGAAGTCTAAAACCTAGTATATATACTATGAAAAAGAAAGAAAATAAAGCATTTGAGCGAGTTATGAAATGGGCGCATACACCACCTAAGGTGCAAGTTACCCCCACGAACAAAATCGACAAAAAGCAAGCCAAGTTAATGGCGATGTTAATAGAACACGAATGGGACAAAATAGAACCAAAAATAACGGCACGGTTAAGAAGAATATACCGTAAAATTTCAATAGCACCCGTAACGGAAATTTGGTGGGATAAACCTAAAAGATGGTGGGAGGTGTGGAAATAAATGGAAAGCACAATGTCATCAGAAGTAATACGCACAACAACTTACCTTAAAGACGCCAATATCATAGGCTACCTAGCCGTATTCGGGCTGGTTAATATACCTATTTGGTTACTTTGGGTAGGTACAAAGTTTGGGGCATATAAGACCAAAAAGGAATTAAAGAAATGAAAACCTTTAGCAAGGAAGACGTTTTAGAGAGACAATTTAGGGCAGAGATGCAATGCCAGTTGGTTTGCGGTGATGGTTCTGGTAAAAAACCAGATAGGCACGTAGACAATTGCCCTGTTTTAGCCGAAATAAGGCAAAAGTTAGAAGCAAAGAAAGAATTGGGGAAGAAATGAAGATTGTTAAAGAAGTTTCATTAGATATTAAATGTGAAGAATGTAATAAGAGATTGGCTAAGTACGAATGCTTGGAATGTAATAGTAAGTTTTGTGCAATATGCGAGGATAATTTTATGGGCGATTGTCCACAATGTGAACCGCCTAGATTAACATTAATTAAATCATGATAGTTGAAAAGTTTAGGGTTCATCCTGAAGGTTCACCCTGAAGGGCAAGGAAAGGGAAATAGCTGGGGCTAGGGTCGCTAGACCAACTTAGTTTCGAGTAATTCTGCGCACTAAGTAACTAGCCTTAGCTTTGAAAGTCTATTTGGGAGGGAATGATGAAAAAGAAAAAAGTTAAAGTTAAATATGTTATTTACCAAGTAATTGGTGGTTGGATTTGGTGGATAGAATAAATGACCCATGCCACACTTATGAAAGATAAAAAACACGATTATAGAAACTATCATAGGATAATTAAATGTTGGGCCATAGAAGTTTTAGAGGGTAAAGGAACGCAAGAAAGTACTGCACATATTGAATATTATATTATTGACGAGGAAGGTAAAAAGATAGGCACGATATGTACATTACAACAATCTTAAATGGACTTACTTTTATCTGCTCTACTAAACCTTTTTGTCTCGACAACGGTTTATGAAACGCACACTATTACAAGAATTGAACCGCAAGGAGAATTACATCAGGAATCTCCCAAGCCAAGTATCGTTCAACAAACCGCTATCCTTAAACGAATCTATCAACTTGAATCCTCAAGCGGACGCAATGATTCCTGCCGACAAAGCGGTAAGTTCAATGGATATGGCTTCGGTCAAAACACCTTTACTTGGAACTGTTTTGACTCACTTGAGGAAGTCGAGACTAAAGTGGCTAATTGGTTTGAGGAGAATTTAAAGAAATATAGTATGGAACAGAGTTTGTGTCTATATAACACAGGATATGCAACACAAGGTTGCCCATATTCATGGAAATATGCTGACTTAAATATATGAAATCAATCGAAATGAATTTTGTAATGTCGGAAATGTTTTGCACAACGAGAGACTGTAAAAACCCTGCAACTAACTTTATCTATGTAGAAAACAAAGGCTACCCTATTTGCAAGGAGCATTGGGACTTCGGTCATAAGATACACCAATTACAAGTTAAATGGCCTAAACATAGGCATAAGTATACACAAGCGTGTGTAATGTGCGGGAAGGTTAAATGAATTTACAAAGTGAGATAGGGAAGATATGTGATAGATTAGCAAAAGTGTCGTGGGCACAAAGTAGAGGTGATTCAAGTGAAAAATACTATCCTGTAAAAGCTGCTCAAGAACTCACCGCCCTTTTCAAAAAGGCTATGGAGGAAGCGATAGGGGAGGACGAATATTGTAATGAAAGTATGCAGAGAGCGGAAGAAGGATTGAGTGAGGATACTTGTTTTATGGAACGCAACCAACTACGCAAAGATATAAGAGCCAACCTAGAGAGGATTATGAAGTGAGCTACCCATTTGTAGAACCACAATGTTTATGGCACACAATACTAAATTATATAGATTTTAGGTATTGGCGTTGTGAATGTTATCACGATTGTAAGTATGGATTTGTAGTAGAAGGTGGTTGTAAATATCATGACTGACCTAGAGAGGATATTGGGATGAAGGGTGAAAAGAGAGAGAAACTAAGAGTTAAGCTACGCAAAGTAAACTTAGAAACTAAACGGAAAATGGGAGAATATGTTATTAATCTTTTGTATCGCCAAAAAGAAGAAATACGGGGGATGATTGAGGATATTCAATGGTTAATGTTAGACGAAGATGATGAGTATAAAAGACTTACCCCTAAGAAACCTACCCCAGTTGAGGAGGAAAAGTGAAAGTAGTTTTTAGACCTATTTGCTGGGTAAATACGTTGTGGCAAACACTTATGAATCCAAAGATTACGGCTATGTTAGGTAGCAAAGAGTTCGTTTGGTTTAGTGGACATCAATGGCAGGAAATGCCAAGCAATAAACCCATAGGCCAAGGCCCGCTAAAGTGTGACATTTGTGGCTTGGTTGAGGAAACGGTATGAAGAAAATTGTAGACCCGTAATCGTATAGCAGGCTACATTACGGATTTAGGGGGCTGGTTGGCAGTAAACTGAGATCAGCCCCCGCAAACAAATATGTCACTAACACACGAAGATAGAATAAAGATATTAGAGAGAGAACAATATGTGTTTCATCCTTTCTTTAAAAGGGAATTGGAGAATTTAAAAAGACAAATAAGCGAAATACGTGATTGGCGCACGTTACCCATTTGGGAAATAATACGCTTAAAAATAAAATGGTGGTTAATAAAGTAAAGGTCGCAATCTTAGGTTCGGGGAAAATATCATGCGATCTTTTAGTGAAGATAAAACGGAGCAAATACTTAGAATGTATACTAATGGCAGGGCAACACGAAACAAGTGAAGGGCTTAAATTCGCAAAAGAAAAAGGTATCAATACATCAGCCGAGAGTGTACAAGCAGTGGTTGAAAGTAATGCAGATGTTGTCTTCGATGCGACGAGCGCAAGTAGTGCCAAGCGAAACCAAGAACTCCTCAAAGATAGATTTATCGTAGACCTAACTCCTTTAAAAGAACTTCCAATATGTGTCCCCGGTGTCACTAAAGCCTCTAAAAAGGGTGTTTCAATGGGAAGCTGCAGCTTGCAAGCGGTAATGCCTAGACTAGCCAAACTTAAGAACTTAGATTATGTGGAAATAGTAACAACAATAGCAAGTGAATCGGCGGGTATGGGGACACGGGAAAACCTAAGTGAATTTCTATTAACAACTGCCAAATCAATCGAACAATTAACAGGCGCAAGAACTAAAGTAATCCTAATAATCAACCCCGTATTACAGGCTATGCACAACACCATCTATTACAAGATAAAGAATAGTGATAAGGTGAATGTGATACAGTTTGAATTGGAGGGTAGTGATTATATCGATAAGAGGTTTGGGAATTTATCGGTTATGACCACCAACGCCATTAAGGTAGCCGAGACTTATGTCCAAAATCACAATATTTGACAGCACTTTGCGAGACGGAAACCATGCAGTCAGACACCAAATCAATAGACAACAAATTGCAGAATATTCTAAAAGAGCAGACCAAGCTAGGATTCCGATTATCGTTGTCGGACACGGCAACGGGTTGGGAGCTTCATCGTTACACTTGGGGTTATCTAAGTGTAGTGATAAGGAAATGCTACATATTGCTAAAAAGAATCTTAAAAAAACCAAACTTGCAGCGTTCGTCTTACCAGGATTCGCAACTTTAAAAGATGTGGACATGGCAATTTCCGAGGGTGTTGATGTTTTCCAAATAGCTTCCCATTGTACCGAGGCAACTGTTACCAAACAATATATAGAATATGCTAAGAAAAAAGGTAAAGAGGTTTATGGGGTGTTGATGATGAGCCACATGGCAGACAAAATGGAACTAAGATATCAAGCAGAAACTATGATGGATTATGGTGCAGTAGGTATATTTTTAATGGATAGTGCAGGGGCTAGTCTACCGATAGACGTACAAGAAAAAGTGGGATTTTTAAGAAACGACATAACTGGTACTTTTAGGTGGAATATCCCATTAGGTTTCCACCCGCATAATAATCTTGGGCTGGCCGTATCGAATGGGATTACAGCGGTACAAAACCAAGCAACAATGATAGACGGTACAACAAGAGGGCTGGGTGCTGGTGCCGGTAATTGCCCTTTAGAAGTCTTAGTCCCTGTATTACATAAAATGGGTTATGAAACAGGCATAGATGTAGAAAAACTATACGATTGTGCAGAATACATCGCTTCTCAGTTCCCACCACAAGAAATAACCCCTATTAGTATTACATCGGGTCTTTCTGGGGTCTTTAGTGGGTTCAAACCCCATGTTTTAAAGGCTAGTAAGCAATTTAAAGTTAGCCCCCATGCTATCTTTCGTGAATTAGGTAAGCGTAAAACTGTAGCAGGGCAAGAAGACGAAGTTATCAAAGTAGCCAAGGATTTAAAAACTAATCCAATGGAAGCTTTGTCATGAAATGTGCAGCGTGTGACTATAACGAAACAGTTGGTATCTATAATTTAGAAAACGCACCGTGGGGGCGAATGGAGTTTTTATATCATGTTCACAAAAAAAGAAAGAAAAATGAATGTAAGCGAAAAAATAATTAAGTTCCTAGAAAAGAAAGGTGTTAAACATGTAATGCTAATTACAGGAGGTCATGTAATGTGGTTAAATGATGCTTTATTTAGGAGTAAAATAAAACCTGTTTTTTTTCATCACGAACAAGCCGCAGCGATGGCAGCCGAAGCTTACGGAAGATTAGTTGGAATTGGAGTTGTAATGGTAACTGCAGGGCCAGGATGTGTAAATTCTTTAAATGGAGTTTTAGGAGCATGGGCTGATTCTTCGCCACTTTTAATCCTTTCGGGAGCAAATAATTCACCTGAGATTGCATATATGAAAAAGCATAACATGAGGCAAGTTGGTTTACAAGGATTTAACATCCAAGCGGTGGCAACCCCCATAGTTAAAAAGTTCTACCAAGTAAAAACAGGTGATGAGATCAAAGAAGCATATGAGTTAGCAACAACAGACAGAAAGGGGCCAGTATGGGTCGAGTGCGCACTCGATGTCCAGTCTAAAAAGGTATGACATTACACATTGCACCGTATTTCTTTACAAGACGTTGGCAGTTCGGTTTTGATATTTTGCCTGCAAATGATCCCGATGGTACACCATGCTTGGCTCTGAATCTATACTTTATTTGGGGTATGTTACATATTGGACTTAGAAAAAATGACCTACTCTAAACCACTTCTAATAATCGGCAACGGCGCAAGAGGCTTAGACTGGACTAAGTTTGGCATCCCCATAGTCACAACACGCTTAGGGATAGACTTAATTGAATCAGACTCACCTTTATTTGCAGGACGCTATGGTTTGTTTACCGATGTCCCTAGTTACTTAGCGGTTAAAAATGCAGACTACATATTTTCAGTGGGGGCAAGACTTGATCCTGGTTTTACAGGTTATAACTTAAAGGATTTTGCACCACAAGCAACTAAATTAAATACAGACATAGATAAAAAAGAATTAGGGAAAACTGTTGGCGATTTTATGATAAATCATCAGACAGCAAAAGAATTTTATGAGGGGGGGATGCTTAAAGAATTTAAAGCGTCTAACGAATGGCTAGACCAAATCCACGCTTGGCAAAACAAATACCCACTTAAATTAACAGGTTCTTACAAAGTAATTAGGGAAATATCCAACCAAGCGAAAAAAGACGATGTAATAGTTGTAGACACAAGTTCTAGCTTTCACACAGCAGCCCAAATCTGGCAGATAAAAAAAGGCCAACGATATATAACAACAGGTGGAATATCAACAATGGGTTACTGGCCTGCTGCTATCGGAGCGGCACTCGCTAGCGGTAGGCGGGTAATCTGTATTACTGGTGATGGGTGTTTGCAAATGAATATCCAAGAACTAGCAACAGTTGTTAAAAACAAACTAAACATAAAGATATTTGTACTTAACAACGATGGCTACTTGCTTATTAGATGGACACAAAGGAAATACTTTAAAAAAGTAATGGGTGAGTCACCTAAGACAGGGCTGGGATTCCCGAATTTGCATGATATTGCTATAGCTTACGGTCTTATGTGGACAGATGATGTTAGTTTGGCAATGAGTTATAAAGGGCCAATATTGTGTGAATTAAAAACGCCATTTTGGGAAAAAAGTCAGGGACGCTTGGATGAAATTTCCAAAACTACTATCTTGACGCAGACATATTGATCTGCCTATAGTTAGTAAGCGTGACTGCCGAGAGTATTGCTAAACAACTTCTCAGCTGCTTCAAGCGAGGCGGGAAATTGCTACTCGCAGGTAATGGTGGG
>ERZ1292637.128-Hain-H14-01um-R3-128-length-47403-cov-10_pt1 | contig 47403 bp, 57 predicted proteins | sample MGYA00564405_ERZ1292637 | MGnify/ENA primary metagenome ERZ1292637 (study PRJEB36523, sample SAMEA6512645) | groundwater metagenome | collected 2019-01-09 | study: AquaDiva: Metagenomics assemblies of 32 groundwater samples | reverse complement strand
CCCCCCCCCCCCCCCCCCCCCCCCCCCCCCCCCCCCCCCCCCCCCCCCCCCAAGTTCCTCCTACCTCAACCCCTGCCTGATCTCCCTCACCGGGGCCTTCGCCTCGCGGATGAGGCTCGACGGGTCAATCGCGTCGTACTTCCGAAGGAGGTCCACCGTCTTCGGGTTGACGAAGTTGCCCCCGGTACGGGGGTCACCCCCCTGTCCGGTGAGGAACCAGAGGGAGAGTTCCAGCAGGACGGGGTCATGTCCGTCGGGGATGGGCAGGCGGGAGAAGGTGCGTCGGCCAAGCAGGAGGTCCCTCTGCCGGTCCTTCACCAGGTTGTCCAGGCGGAGGACTTTCGAGTTTTGTTGCGCGAAGATCGTTTGGACACGCGGCTCAAGGCTCCGCCACTTGTCGTAGAGGAGGCGGTCCTCCTCCCCCATCACCTCATACTTCGCCTCGTGGTACGGCCGGGTGATGTTCAAGAGGTCGTATCGCAGGCTCCGCACGTAGCCGATCTCGTCCTGGTTGTTCCCCTCGTAGGAGAGGAACTCCTCACTCCACGCCTTACGCATCGTCGTCGTCATGTTGGCGATCATCTTCTCCGCGTCGCGGCGAACCTCCGGGTCAATCTCCCCGGTCGGACCGACGGCGGAGTTTATCATGTCCATCCAAGTGTCGAAGAGGACCTCCTTCTCCGAGTGAGGACGTCGGCTCCAGTTCTCTTCGATCTTCCCCAACACCCCAGCGAAGACCAATCTGTCCTTCCTCGACATCAACCGGAAGCCTTGGCTGAGGGTGGAGTCCTGGTCAAACGCCGCCCGCAGGGTGATCTCCCCGTCGAAGAACCGCCGGTTGATGTCCTCAATGGCGGCCTTCTTCACCGCGCGGACCGCGATTGAATTATTCCTCAACGCGTTGAACACCGCTGGGCCAGCGAGGAAGTCTTGCACCTCTTTGTGGGTGAAGTCATTGGGGTCCTCACCGAAGCGACGGACGATCAGTAGAGATTCCTGCGACAGGTCTCCATCCGCGTCCGCGTAACCCGTCCGTCGGGCGACCCGCTCCCACAGTGCGTCCTGGTCATCCTTCGACAGGTTGATGATTTGTCCATTGTCCGTCTTCGCCTCGAAGGGACGGTAGCGGAGGGTCTGCTCCCGCGCCGACTTCGGTGTCGCGCCGAGGGCGATAAGCTCCTCAGTCACCACCCGCTGGATGTTCTTCCTGACTTGGTCCACCGGGTAGGTGCTCACACCGAACAATGCACCGATGACCGTCATGGCGGTGGCTGTCCCCGCCCGCATGTCGGTGACAAGCTGCTCTGCCGCGATTGGCGCGATGAGGACGTTCGCCACAGCGAGGCCGGTCGTCGGGTTGATCCAAGGTGCCGTCGCAGAGAAGGGTCCCTCCTCCGTGAACACCGGCGTGCCCTCGAAGCTCCTCTCCGTTTGGATGAGCTTCCAGGCCTGGAGGGGGAGGCTCAACCGCCCCGAGACAATCTGTCCGGCCTGCCGTCCGGTCGCCAGCCGCTCATCCTTCCCCAGGATGACGTTCGTCGCGAGGTCGTCCAACGGCGCGGCCCCAAAGCGGAACCACTTGCGGAAGCGGCCCGCCAAGTTGATGTTGTCGGTCTTGGTCTCCCACACCCCGAACTTCCCCGACACCGGGTTGAGCTTTTCGGCGACGTCCGGTCGCTCACCCGTGGAGAACCACGTCCCAAGATAGCCATACGACGCCATGAAGAGGTACATCCGCAGGAGGAAGCCCCTCGCGAGGCGGGCCTCCGGCGCGTTGCCCCCGGCGACGGCCCTGTTGAAGGTTTGTACCGTCGCGCGGAGGAAGTTCGGCGTGAGGTCGAGGAGGCGCTCCGAAAACTGTCTGCCCGCGTGGAGGAAGGCCCGCTTCGGGTCGAGGCCACCGAGGATTTCATCGACGTGGGTAGCGGCGGCGCGGACAGCCTGCCCGTAGTCCATCTTCCCCTCCACCGCGAAGCCCATCTTCGCCAACGCCGCGTTGATTGGGGAGTTCTTCTGATACACCTCCGTCAACATGTCGAACAGCTCCACCTTCAGGACGGTCATCCCACGGAGGAACTGCGCGTCGTTCAGCGCGCGGACGGGGTTCGTCGCGTAGCCCTTGTTGAAGGGAAGTCTAACTGGCATTTCCATCCAAGGGCGTCCCTCCCCCGGGGCCACCTCCAACACCTGCATACCGAGGTTCCCCCCAGCGCGCTGGAAGCGGACGATCCTATCCGCGTTGACCGTCATCCACTTGTTGTACATCTCCGGGTGGAGCATGGAGTCGAGGATGTGGAGTTGGATCGACGCGACCTTCAATGGGTTCGTCAGGAGGTACGGTGCGGTCACGACGAGGTTCTGCACGCCGAGGAAGCCGACCTCCATCCCGAACTTCAGCGCGCGGATGGAGCCGAGAAATTGGCTGGTCCTCCGCGCGGCGGGGTCCTTCAGCTTGGAGGCGAGGGTGTTGAGTATCTCACTCACCTCCGTTGGGTGCACCCCCAACCGCTGGAACTCGCCAAGGAGGAAGTCGTCCTCCATCATCCGAAAGGCGGAGGCGGTGCGGTTGGCGAGGGCCTGCGCCGGGTCAGCGACGACATCCGCCCGGAGGTGGTAGCCCTTTATCATGGCGTTGGCGAGGTAGGGGAACTTCCTCTCCTTGGTGAACCCCTTCTGCGTGTTGAAGATGTGGAAGACGGACTCCTTCGTCAGGGTGAGCTCCCCCGTCGCGGTGTTCGTAGTCACGCGGAGTTCTCCCAGGCCACCCCCCTGCTTCTTCACGGTCAGCCTCTCCGGCAGGTCGAGGTAATGCGACCAATACGCCCGGTCGAGGGGGTCAAAGTCCACCTTGAAGGAAAGCCGCCCTATGTTGTAGAGGTCGTCCGTGTACCTCTTCACCCCGATGATGGCCATCTTCTGCCTCCGCCCCGCCGCGCCGGTGAAGGTGAAGTCCGTCGGGAAGTCCATCACCATGTTGATGAGGGTGTTCCGCGCGGTTTCATCCGTGAGACGGCCACTCGCCAAATCGGGGATGACCTGCTGCTTGATCGCCAACTCTGAAGCGGATTTCGCCTTCGGCATGGGCATCGACGCGAGGTCCGGGAAGGCGGGCATGATGTTCTCTCGCCATTTTGGGAGGGTCGTCAACACGAAGCCGTCGCCCGCGTTCCTCCCATTGAGGTAGGTCATCGCTACGGCGATGCCCTTCGCGGAGAGACGGGCATGTCCCACCGCACCGAAGGCGAGGTTGGCAAGCTGTCGGAGGGGGCCGGTGTAAGCATTGTGTATACGGTTGTAGAGGGTGCTCTGGTCGAGGACTCGCTCCCCGGTCGGGGTGAGGAGCGTCTTCGCGGTAATTGCTCTATTGTAGAAGGCAGCCTGCTTCCTCTCCGCCTCGATGATGGCATCGGGCATCGTCCGCAGGGTGAGGAGGAGGTTCCTATACGCGGCGAGTCCCCCCGCGGAGGTGACCTTCTGCGCGACGAGGTCCACTGTGGCGTCGACGCGGTCCGCCCCGGTGAGGTCCTCAATCGCCTTGAGGAGGGCCCTCTCCTGCGCGACGGTGAGCGGCTTCACGGTGCCCGTCCCCTTGATCGCGGCGAGGACCCCTCCAGGGGGGAGGTTCAAGGGGTCTAGGTCGAGGACGCTGGTCTTCACCTGCTGAGGGTCGATCTGGTCCACCCCCGTGATGGTCTTCGCCAACTCCTTCCGCAGGTTGCGGAGGTGGGCGAGGGGTTTTAGGGGGATGGTCGCCCCCATCAGCATCTCATTCACCGTCGTGCGGGAGGCTCGGCCGGACGTCTGGTAGAAGGCCGCCTCCGCCCCGCTGACCGGCGAGGGGAAGCCGAGACGTTCGAGGGTCTCACCGACGGTAACCGCGCCGCGGGTGAGTGGCGCGGCGGAGGTCATCATCGCGTCCGAGCCGTAGAGGGCTGCCTCCCTGGTCAGCCGGGCGGTCTCCAAGGCAAGCGTGGTCGCGGGCTTCGCCGCGACTGGAGCCACCACCGCACCGAGGAGTGGGGCGAGAGGGGCGTCGCTCACCTCCCCCGCGGCGGCCGCGCCGACCCCGCTCACTGCGGCCAATTTCACCACACGCTTCACCCCCACCTGGGTGAGGGCCTTCGGCAGGGTCATTGGAACGACTGTATACCCAGCGTACTCACCGATGGTCTCGCCGAATTCCTTCCCCCGCTCACCGGCGACTGCCCCGCCGACCCGCCCGCCGACAGCAGCGCCACCTGCCGCCGCCGCCATCCCGGCGAGGGTCGTCACCGGGAAGGCACCCGCGGCGAGGGCACCACCCAGGGAAACAAGTCCCTCCGTCGTACTGGGACGGTAGCCCCGCGCACGGGACTCACTCTCCAGGCGCGCCTCCATCTTCGAGATGCGCTCCTCAACGTTGAACGTCGGCTCCCCGGCGAAGGAGATTCCCTTCTCCGCCAGCTCCCTCTCCAGCTCGAAGACTCGCCGTTGAAGGGCCCGCTGTGGAGTCTCCGGGGTAGTCTCCTCGATGACCTGTTGAGCGGCCTTCTTCTGAATGACTCTCGCCTTCGCCACGTCGAAGACCGTCGAGTCGAGGGTGACCGTCGGCGGGTTCCTAGGAGGAGGCATTCTACCTACCCAGCCTTCGTCCGCCACCGGGGGCCGCCCGCATGATCTGCTCGATGATGAGGTCGGGGGCCACCCCCGACTGGGCGGCGAGCTGCGAGACGACCTGCTGCTGTTGGGCGGTGGTCATTGAGGAGAACTCCTGTGGGGAGGGCAACTGACCGAGGGACTTCGTCGCCTGCGCGCCGAGGGTAATCCCATAACTGCTCAACAACGCGGCGAAGGACGGCGAGCCCATCAGTAGGCTCTGCGCCTGGGGGAAGCGGGCCAGCGCCGTGACCATCTCGATGATGGTCGAGACGCGGGAAAGCTCTCCCGCCTGACGCTCCAGGTCGCGCTTCTCCTTGGCGGCGGCCGCCGCCGCAGCGAAGTCATTCTCCGAGAAGCCGGTCTCGATTTGCAGGCGCGCCCTGTCCAATGCTAGACGGTTGGCCTCCCGCCGGTTGGCTGACCCCTCCTGTAGTTCGGCAATGCGAATCTGCATGTCGCGTGACAGGGCGGCCTCCTCCCCCCGTGCAGCGATCTCCCGAGCAGAAAGCCCCTCCGTGCTACGTATCTGCGCGGCGGTGCGAAGGGTGGCCCCCCGCTCCCCGCGGATGGACCGGCTTTCTGCACCGAACTCGCCAATCATCGTCCTTTCCAGCGCGCCCGCCTCCGAGACCCGCTGCCTTCCTGCTTCGGCCTGCTCTCCCGCCGCCGCCCTCTCCCTCTCCAGGTCCTCCCTCAAAATTATCTGCTCAGTAGCGAGTCGGTCGGTCTCCTGTAGGGTCTCCAGCGCGCGGATGTGTGCGAGCTCCGGCGCGACCAGGGCGAGAGCGCCGCTCAACGCCTGGGTGGTGAGGGCCTCCCCCTGACTACTGATCTGCTTGACTAGTAGGTCCAGCACCGCCGCCCGACTCTGAGACAAGGCCCAGGCCGAAGTGATCTCTGAGTTGGAGATGTATCTCGGGACGTTGTTCCCATCCACTACCTCGTAGGGCTGTACGGGGTCCCTCACAACAGCGTGTTGCCCGCCTCTGACCTCTACCCCAGTGCCACCAGGGGTCTCTGCAATGTAAATGATGTCGAGGGGCCTCAGCTCAAGTGCCTCGATGGTCAGTGACTTGGTCCGTCCGCTGACCCCCGGCTGGTCTGCCGGGCCGGGCATCCTCATCACCACCGTCGGCACGCCGATGTCGATGATCCCCTCGGGGTCACCTCCCTGGAAGGTGTTCACCAGCGTCCGCTTCAAGGCGCGGAGTTCTACCGGGTCACCGACCGAAGCGCGAATCCTCCCCAACGCCGAGTCGAAGACCTCCTTCGTCCGGTCGATGGGTGGGCCCTCGTCCCGCGCGACATCGTCCGTCGGTCCGCCGGGCTGACCGGCGACTCCCCTCGCCCCCCTCGCCGCCCGCCCTCGCTGCACCTTCCTGAACCCAGCGTAGTCCGTCAGCGTGGAGGCAATGTCCGCCTCGCTGACAACCTTCTTCCCCTTGAAGATGTTCTTCATCACCTCAGTCGCGGTCGGCAGGTCAATCCCCTCATCCTGCATCGCGTCGAATTCCTCCGCGAAGAGGCTTCCCTCCAAGGAGTCAGCGCCCCCGCCCGGTCGCCCCGGCGCGTGTGGCAGGTTGGGCTGCCCCGCGCGGTAGGAGGCTTCCAACGCCGCGCCCAACGCGGTCTTCTCCTCCGGTGACAGGTCGGCGACCGACCTCCCACCGAGGATGCCTCCAACCCCACGCCCACCCTGTCCCCCAACCACGGAGCCTATGGGGGCCACCGCCCCGGTGAAGCCCGGTGGGAGGGGGAGAGGTGTCGCAGCACGACGGGCCTCCTCCGCCCGCGCCGCGGCGAGGCGCTCCGCCTCCTCCTCCGCCCTGATCTCCTCTTCATCCATCATCGTCCCTGTCCTACGAGGCGGCACGGCTGACCCCCTTCTGTGCATGGTTCATCAACTCTAACATCTTCGTCTCGCCGATAACCCCGGCCAAGGCGACCCGCTCCTCCGGTGACATCGACGATAGTTGTCTCGCCATCTCTGTCGGACTGACCCGCACGTACGACGGCCCCGGACCGATCATCCCCCTCGCGCGGTCGAGGACCCTCTTGTAGGTGCTCGTCGCGCGGACGACAGCCCGCCGCGAGGTATTCTCACTGCCGTGCATCATACTGAAGGTACCTCCCCCATCACCTGTCTGCCTGCCGTCCTCGCGGCCGTCTGCGGGGCGATGGGCCCCGCGCCCTCGACCCCCATCTCCCCCGCCGCGCCGGTGATCTCCGCGACGCGCGACGCGTTCTCCTCCGCAGTCGCCACCGCCGCCTCCGCCGTGACGCCCTGCATCACCGCCTGGAGGAAGACTCCACTCTCCAGCATCTGTTGGAGAATCCTCTCCGTGAGAATCTGCTCGTCCTCCTCGTCAGGGTCCTCCACCACGTTCTTCCCGTACTCTCGATGGAAGGTCCTCCTGGAGATCAATCCCTTGTCATACAACGACGTGCCCACCAACAGCCGCCGGTCATTCTCCGCCGCCTCAATCCGCTCGAACTGCACAACGAAGGTGTAGCGGATGAAGTCCTCCGGGGAGAGGCGCGACACCCGTGTATCGCTGCTCGACACATCGTAGTGGAGCTCCATGTAGTGGCTCATCCGCGCGAAGGTATTCACCAGGCTCGACGCCATCTTGTTCAACGTCGAGGCCACCGGCGCGATGAGCTTCAGCGCCTGGGAAATCTTCATGGCCTCCAGGATTCCGTACTGACTCTGGCTCGACGCGGGGTTTGCCAACGCCGCCGCCTGCTGTCTGCTCATCCCCCCCTGCACCTTCGAGAGGAAGTTGACCATCTCCGCGTTGGGCGGTGGGACGGGCAACCACGTCGGCGGCTCATTCCCCAGCCTCCCCCACTCCGCAACTCCTCCCGGCCCCTTCTGCAACATCATCGCGGCGAGCCGCGCGTTGTTCTTGACCAGGAGCAGTGGGAAGACGTGGAACTGCCATTGAGCATCCCACGCCGTCATCGCGCGGACCTCCGCACGGAGTTCGTTGTGAATCCCTGTCAGGAGGCCCCTCGCGAGGTACTTCGGGTCACCGTCCGCGTGCTCTCTGCCCAGCCCGGAATACTCGAAGATGTACGGCACCATCCCGTAGGGGTTCTTCACCTCGACGACCCGCTCCCCATCCACCTCAATGACGTACCACTCCTCCGACCAGAACTCCAGCCACTCTACCGGCCGCATGAGGTCGTCCGCCTTGAAGCCCTGCCCCGCTGCGCGAAGCTTCACCCCCACCGGGTCGGTGAAGCGGTCGTATTTACTAAGCACCTCAGAGACCGTTCTCTGTTGCACCTCCAGCATGTAGAGGAGGGGACGGTTACTCCCCGGCGAGGGGTAGACCGACAATGGGTCAATCGCCCGGACGATGAAGTAGTCGTTCGACGCGACCTCCTCCGTCCACTCCGTCACCGCCTGGTCGTAGGCCGCCTTACGACGGAACGCCCCCCTCACCGGCTTGTCAGGCACCTCTGCAGGGTTCACGAGGACCTTTGAGCAGGCAGCCCCCCTCAGCAGCAGATCGTGCTTCCACTGGTCGAAGACTGCCACCTCAGTCCGTTCGCTCATCTTCCTCAGTCTGTCCTCCGCCCAGCGGATCATCAACGTGCGGCGGTTGAAGCTCTCCTCCGACCTCGTCTTCGGCGTCCAATCAATGGTCGGACTCTCCGTGGGCATCTGTTCCCGCATGTTGTCAACGATGTTCGCGGCGCTCGCGGGGAAGTGCGTCGGGATCAACCTCGGCTTCCGCATCCCAACGACGCTCTCATCCTGGTAGTAGAACGCGTCATCATCCCGCATCTGCTGATGGGCCACGCCGTAGTACTTCTTCAACTGCGTTAGCAGGTCAGCGAGCCGCCCGACCGGCTTCATCGCAGCTTGAGTGGCCGAACCTTCTTCCGTCAATTGAAGCTCCGTTCAAGATAGCTAACCCCGGCGTAGGAGTCAAAATCCATCTCCTCCGGTAGGCGCATGTTCTCCGGCATGGTGTTCCCGTAGAGACTCGTCAATGCGTAGCCAAGGGCCTTCCATGCATGGTCGTTCTTCCTCTCGGGGATGCCCCCCGCCCCGTGCCTCAGCCAAATGCCCATCCCGGGGATGGGGGAAGGACCTCCTCCCCCCTCCGCAATGAGACCGTCCGCTCTGGGATGAATCCTCAACCTCGGCCTCCCTGTCGCCGGGGAGACCTGCAAGACACTGTTCAACCGCGACACCGTCTGCTCAACGTCAACCTTATTCGCGTCGAAGACGAAGCCCGTCTGCTCCTCCCACAGCTCTTTCGGGCTGGCTGACGCGTGGTGCTGGCTCCCCGCAATGTCGATGATCCCTCTCCTCGTCTGCACGGCGTACTTCCACCCGACGCGCAGCTTCGTCTCGGCGATCACAGAATGATGGTCCCACCCAGAAACGTAGACATTGTCCAGCACCCAGATTTCTCCCCCCACTGGTTGGATGAAGAGGACCGCGTAGCAGAGGTTCCCAGGATCGACTGAGATGTAGCACGGCATGTCCGGCTGGTAGTCGATCCGATCATCAACGTGCAACGCACCGGAGAAGTTCGTCAGCACTGCGTTGGTCGGTGCTGAGGGTTCTCCCTCGAACCGCTCTAGGAACTTGTGTGGGGGGAGGAGACTCTTCTGACGAAGGAGTTCAGGGTCGTCCGCACCTCCGGGATACTTGTGCAGGTTCTCGCGCGACGCTATCCTCACCGAGGTGATCTGCTGGTCGTTGGGCCCCTTCCCCAGCGCATAGTAGTCCGCGAACGGCCCGATGCTCGTCTCGAACGAGCCGGAGAAAATCCCCCAACTCTCCTGTTGATATTTCCGGGCCAGCCTTCCGAAGGCGCGTGTCCACAGTTCCCTCTGCCACCGGCTGACCTCTGCGCCGACGATGCCATCCGGTTCGAGTCGTCCGACAGCCGTGGGGTCGGCCCCGGTCAAGGTCTCGACGAACTGCCCCGACGCCGTCTCAAAGGAACATTTATCCCGGCCCTCATCCCGGAGGTGGAGGCTCCCCGGTTTGACGTTGTCCAACTGTAGGCAGAAGTTGTAGATCAGGTCGAACTCCCGGTAGGCGTCAGGGTAGTCGGCCCCGATAATCCAGTAGAGGCGGCTCTCCGGCCGCCCGTCTTCCGCGTAGCCATTCCGCAGCAGGTCCCAAGTCATCTTCGCCGTCGCGAAGACGCTAGCTGTCCAGCTTTTCCCCGACCCCTCGCCCCCCGACAGGATGATCTTCCTCGACGAGGCGGTAGCTGCCTTCCACTGCCCGGGGAGGAGTTTCACCCCCAGGTCCGCGCAGACCCGGGCCAGAAATTGCGGCCACGTTGATATTGATGCCAGCCTTGTCGTGGAGGGCGTCTTTGAGAAGTCGTTCAATCTTGGTCTCCTTGACCTCCTCATTACTCGGCGAGGCCATTCTCACACCGATCTCTAGGAGTTTCATCGCGGTATTGACGTTGGGCTTGCCCACCTTCTTCCCCTCGGCGTCAACCCCCAGCGCGTCACAGATCAACACCCGCACGATGTCGGTGTAGTTGGGGGCGAGGATTGACAGCCCGGTGGCGACCGCATCATGGAGCTGCTTGGCGAGCTTCTCCGCTTTCGCGAGTTGATTGGCGAGGATGAGGGGGCGACCGGCCCCGGGCCTAGCCCCCCCTCTCCCGGTGTATGGTTTGATGAAGTTCTGTGCCGTGCCCATGATTGTAGTGTAGCACAGATGTGCGCCCCGGTCAAGGGGGACGGGAGGATGGACCCCCTCCTACAATCAATAATTTTCCAGGAGAAGGAGATCGTCGAGGGAGGAGTCTTTCCCACCGAATGACGACCATCAGCGGGACAGTCATGGGGGCGTCCCGTCGGGAGAGACGCCCTTCCTTACGAGACCCACTTCCACATTTCATATTTTTGAGGGGAGGTAGCCTCCCCCCCACTGGCCCCCCGTAAGGCGCGACGAATATCGTAATGATATCGCCGGTGATATCACCAGTTGCTTGCACATGCAACGATCCGAGCGATGACCCCCACCCCCGAAGTTCGCCCGAAGTAGGGCAGGGTCTTATCTTTGTCTTAGACTTGTCCAAGTGGGGCAATGCTTACTTATGCAACGGTTGACTAAGCAACGAATATCCTTGTTTGTGCATGCAAGTAGTTGTCCCCAACAAAAAAGCGCCCCGCGCAGGGGACGTTGGCAACTTTCCCGGATGTCAGGCCACGCGCTCAGCGTCGCCTCCGGTACTCATCTGCCTTACATCCCCCACGCGGGGCAGGGCGGTTAGGTAGGTGGCCGCAGGGCGGCCAACAGTGGCACAGCCAGCGGACCGTTCAGCAGGTCGCTTGGTACGTACTCATCGTAGGGTGGGCTGGCCTGAACGGCCCCTGACACTCCGCAGACGGTGCAAACCGTCCAGGTAGTGTCACCCACCCTCACTGCCGAGTCGGAGTCTGTCGCCCAGTAGTGGCGACAGCGGCCAGGACGGGCCACACGGCGGGCAGGTTGCGCCCGCGCCGCTTCTCTGGCCGTTACCGCAGCAGCTGCGAGGGTTGGGTGGCGGCGGTGGTTTTTCTTCCCCATCGGAATCTCTGCTCCCCGCACGAGCGGCAAGCCGCGCCGTGACACCGGCAACGATGACCAAATGTGGACGCGGGGTCACCATGCGCGCAATACCACTCGTGAATGTGCCGCGTCGCGACGGGCGTCGAACGGTGCATTACCGCCCGGATCGCCCGCCGCATTGCGGTACTTACGCCCACGAGAATACCGTTGCCGATTCCGACTTGCCGCGGGATAGCAGTTTCGCTGCTTTGTCCACTTTGCCCGCGGCGATGTACGTTTCGACCTCGGTGCGAATGGCCTCCGGTAGAGATAGCTTCACAAATTCCCATCTGTGAAAAGCTACGCTCGTTCCGAATTTGCCATCCTCACGGAGGTTGCACATCGCAACCTGTGAGGGAGTGACACCATCGGCGCGGACGGTAATTTTCTGAAACACGCGGTTTTCTTTCACGATGCCATTTACGATGGGCGTAGTTTTGGCTGCCTTAGCCATTCAATCATTCCCTCGATTACGGGGGAATTACTCCCCCGACTTACTTCTGCCCTACTCTCGCGCGACACTAGAGTTTGTTTCAGTTCACCCAAACGGTGTCGTTACGCGCGATTCTCATCAGTTCATTTATCGCGATAGTTGCGGCCTCAATTGCCACGAGAGTTTGTTTCAGTTCGACCACGCGGCCGTTCTCCATAAAAAACTCCGCGGCATCCACATTGCTTTCGTTGAGTGCCATGAGGCGAGAGATTACTTCTGGGACACGTTCGACGCGGACTAGCGGGTGGGCGAGCATTAGGCTAACCCTTCCAACTCATCCATTGCCGAGTTAAGCGATTCAATCGCACTTTCGTACGCCGCGACGCGATCTAGGATAGCGTCGTTCTCTGTGTCACCGTTGTTGTCAACGTAGGTTTGTAGCCTGTCACGAATTATGCGGATTGTTTGTGCATAGGACGTTGCCACGTTGTTTCTCCTGAACGCGTCGCGCGAGAGTAGAGCAGAAGTTCAACATCCAGTTCGCGGGCGAATCTCAACCGTCGCTGGAATCCGAGCAGCAGGGTATGTAGCCCCTGTAAGCCGCCGATCTGGCGGGTTGAGCATCGCAGCGTCCAGTTGGCGGCGGTAGCCCCTCGGATATCAAGAACGATAGCAGGTTGTCACGCGTGGCACAAGCGGGTTTGGGGGCCAGTTTGGGGCCAGTTTGCCCTCGCGCGCGCGCGCGTACCTTTATAGGGCGTCGCCCGCCCGGTTGGGCTGGCCGCTCCTCACCCGCTACCCCGCTCCCGGCCAGTCCAGTTGTTGCGCGTGCAACTTTATACTCGTTCAATACTTATCCAATACGATGCCTATACCATCGCCCACCACTTACTTGCGTGTGCAAGCAACTACCCCACCTTATAACGTCGTTATCAACATTCCTGCCACGTCGCAGTTAGGGGGTCAAACCGACGATTTTCGACATGGAAGAGGGTCATTCTGCCGGATGTCGTATTTTTCAACTTTTCGATGGAGCTCCCTCCTCACACTGGACGAGCAACGGCCTCGTGCAACGCGTTTAGGATAGGGGAGACTGGGCCAACGTCAGCGACGAGGGAACGGCGGAAAGGCCACCTCACATGACGCACGATACCGCGTCTCGCCCGTCACTCGTTGTGCGTCTCGCGGGAGGTGGAGATTGATTTGACAGGGTGGGTCTGCTCTGCTAGTCTGTTCCCAGTCGAACTGCGCCGAGATCGTCAACGACAGTACCGCGAAGGGGGAATGATGAACTCACCACCAACGAAGGCGAAGGATGACAGCACACTACTGTTGGCCCTCCACCAACTAGACCCCACCGCCTGTGGGTGTACACCGGACGCATGTCCCTGCCGGGATGAACTCGTCCATGAGGGGGAGTGACAATGAAACTGACTGATGTGCAATGCAGACAGGTTGAGCAGTGGCTCGCGGAACTGGAGAGGAGGAGGGAGCTTAGCTCCGTCTACCTGCGGGAGGGAAACCTCTACAGCGCGATGGGGGTCGCGTGTGAGGTGAGCGGGCTTGGGAAGTGGCAGCCATCAAGGCACAACGACAATGTGTGGAACTACGTCACGTTCAAGGACGTTCAGGATGTCGTCCTCCCCCCGCCGGTGGTGGCCCACTACGGTCTCAACGAGGATGGCGGGAAGGGGAACCCGCGCATCTGGCACCCGCGGTGGGGGAGGTGGGGCCTCCTCTGTCAGCAACAGGAGAAGCTGCCGGTGAAGGTGCTCGTCGGGCGAATTAGACGAGAATTCTCCGTCGCCGCTTGTTGTCCATTCCCCAGACGGACGGTTCCTTGCCCGATCTTCCCTCATAACCTGCCAGCCCCACTCTGGCATGAAGCGGCCCTCTGCCGGTGTGAGTGTCACGGGATGAAGTCCCTCGTACACTTCAACATCGGTGACGCTCTCATGGAGGCGATTCGTCATGCCCACTAAGAAGCAGAAGGAGCACATACGGGAGTGGGTTGTGGCCCTACGGAGTGGGAAGTATAAGGGTGGTGACACAGAAGGCCGTTTGAGAAAGGTCTCAAAAGAGGGCCTCATCTACTCCGTCCTCGGCGTGGCATGTGATGTGAGTGGGGTAGGGGAGTGGGGAGCCGCCGGTTTCTACGTCCAATCCTACGATGGTAGTGGCAACATGAGCAAGGCGGTGGTGGCCCACTACGGGGTGAATGAGAAGGGTGGGATGGGGAACCCCCGCATCCCTCGCCCGCTGGGCGAGGGCAAGTACGGTGAGCCAAACGGCCTGGTCTGCCTCAACGGGGATCATACGTTCACTGTCCTCGCGGATGCAATCGAAGCGTACTACCTGAAGGAGACGGACAATGAATGACATCGTACCATTGACCACCACACAACTACCCCTGTTGCCCCGGCCCTACGAGGTCACCGTCTACATGTCCGTCAAGGTTTCCAACATCGTCGCGACCTCCCCGGACGAGGCTAGGGCGTCCGTCCTCCAGACGTACCGCGTTGGGGGTAGGACGGACGACCTCCTGCGCGGCGTGGTGAACTCCGTCGGTGCGGCGATGACAACGTCGAACGGTCATCGAACGAAGACCCGTCACCCGTTACAGGTCTTCCGCGTTGGCCCGAAGGATTTGACAAGTGTGAACTGACTCTGTTAGTCTGATCGGCGAACTGCCAACCGACCGAACTGCCGATCACCCTCAGTCCCGGAGGTAATGATGAGAATGACTGAATTCACGACCCCGTCCTACCGTGGGGCGTACCCCCTGTACGAGTATCCCGTCCCGAAGAAGGCACCCTCTAAGAATCCCCCGCCCCCGAAGTGGCACTGCCGGAAGTGCGGCGTCACTACCTTCACCACGCCGCGTAGTACGGAAGATCGCTCCCTCTGCACGGAGTGCCGCGCCGATGCCGTCCATGAGGCCCGCACCTGTTACAACAGGGTGGAGGTCGTCGTCCCTGTCATCCTCGTCGTCCACCCTCCCTACCGGGGTGAGGGTGCCGACCCGACGAGGTGCCCTTCGTGCCGCTCTACCGTGAAGTTCTGCCGGTGTGGGGGAGTTGCTCATGCCTAACGACATTGGTGCCACTGAGATTCGTCGCTGTGCCTGTGGCAGGCCGTCAACTTGTATTGCCTGTAACACCTGCCACCGTCACGAGAGGACAGACCACCCGAGATTGTGTGGGGGTGAAGAGAGGATAGTGTCTCACCGCGCCTGTGAGTCGCTGTTCTGCACGCGGTGCCGCCGTTGCTATGAGCACAGCCAGCATGTGACCACCACTCCACCGGACGCGGCGATGGTACGGATGACCCGTCAACAGAGGGCAGCATATCCAATAGGGTTCTGCCGTCACCTCTGGCACGTCACCTGTGACAGACCAGGCAGCCTCTGCACCTGTGCCAGTGACACCCACTGCGTGTGTTGTATGAACACCACAGGTCTATGCCGATGGTGCAAACGCTGCCCAGAAGACACTGGACCTGTACACAGCCTGGACTATCAAGGACACCTGATGTGCCAAGAGGCACCAAAAGAGGTCTGCTGTCTTCGTTGCGGCTGTGCGGATTGTTGGCCGCTGCAGGAGTGCAACCACCGCGCGTGTCCGCACCTCTGCTGCCTCTTCTGTGGGAAACACTGCTGTACGTGCAAGAAGTGCGCCACCTGCAATGAACTGAACGAAATCTTGAACGGTGTGAAAGAATGCCGCTCCTGTACCACGGCCAGCCGGACTGGTGTGTCGCGGTGCAGAAGGAAACTACGTGTGCTGACCCCGATGGGTGACACAATGGAGGTTTTTTGTAAGAAAGCATCCATCTGCACCCTCTGTCTCATGTGTGGAGATCACCAACAGAAGTATCATTGCCCGGGTTGTGCGACCAACTTCTGCCTTATGACCCTGCACTGCTCTACTTGCTTCGTTTGTGAACAGTGCGGGGATGGGTTCACCCCCTGCCACTCAGACCGTTGTCGTGGGATAGTATATTGCCGACTTCACTACCGTCGCTGCCAAGTCTGTGAAACGCATTGTTGCAAGTGCAGGAAGTGTGAGAACTGTGGCCGCTCCCTCATAGCGAACAGCGTTTGCACTTGTCGGCTCGTCGGCCCCTACAGCGACCGTGCGGAGGTGAAAATCCCAATTTGGCTTGGCGAACCGAAGGATGGAGTCTACTTCGGGGTGGAATTGGAGGTGGAGCCGACGAAGGCGGAACAGAATAAGGACGAGACCTACCGCACTGCCCTCTCCAACATCGCCGAGGTGATGAAGGATAAGGCCATCCTCAAGTCGGATGCCTCCCTCGGGCCGGGCGGGTTTGAGATCGTCACGGTGCCAGCGACCCTCCAAGAACACCGGAAGTTGTGGGAAGCCTTCTTCCTCGCACGGAAGGGGGGCAAGTTCACCTTCCTCTCTTGGGAGACCGACCGTTGTGGGATGCACGTCCACGTCACCCGCCCGCCGCCAGTGGTTGTCAATGAGATGGTGACGCTGGTAAGCTCCGATCACAATTCGAGGTATGTCACCCGGCTCGCCGGTCGCGACTCTACACGCTTCGCCCGACGGACCGCGAAAGGACTGAATGACCCCCTCCCCGATCAGCCGACGCACCACCACGCGGTGAACATCCTACCCCGTTACACAGTAGAGGTGAGAATCTTCAGAGGCACGCTCGACCCCCTACACTTCTTCGCGAACTTGGAGTTCGTCCATGCACTGAGGTACTTCTGCGAAACCGTCCGGGAGGAAGCCTCCCTTACCTGGGAGGCTCTCCTGTCCTGGGCGGCAGAGAACGCCCGGAAGGACACCTATCCACACCTACTCTACTTCTCTGCGAAGAAGGGCTTTACACCACCGGAAGGAAAAAACAATGTGCCTGATAGTAGCGAAGTCCTCTTCAGCAACCCTCTCGGCAGAGATGATCGAGAAAGCGACTAAGGTCAACCGCGACGGGTGGGGCATGACGGTGGCTGACCGGGGAAAACTGACCACCGTCCGCGGGTTGAAGATGGTGGACGCCCTGCCAGCCATCCGCGCGGCGGAGAGGGAGACAGCCCTCATCCACTTTCGGATTGCCACGGCGGGGAGCATCTGCGAGGAGAACTGTCAGCCGCTCGTCGTGGGGAAGGACCTCGTCCTGGCGCACAACGGGACGATCATCGGACTGGCAGAGCCACCAAAGTCCGACACAAGAATCCTCTCGGAGAGGCTTTCCGCGATAGAGGCCCTCCATCCTGGAATCATCCTCACGCCGGACTTCGCCCCATTTCTCATCGCGATGATCTCCCACGGCTGGTCGAAGCTCGCCTTCTTGACCGCGGACGGGGTGTTCTTCTTCCTGAAGAAGAGTGAGTTCACCGAGCGGGGTGGGTTGTTCCTCTCCAACCTAACGTGGGAGCAGAGTGGGGAGTGGACGGGGGTACATGGGTATACGTATACGCCCACCCCCGACCCGACCGACCCGCGCGGCATATTCACCTTCCAGTACAAGTCCTACACACACAAGAGGGCAGATCGGTACTACTGGAAGTGTACCGGCTGTAAGGGGCTCTGCTACATGGAGAATAGCATGACACCGGGTTGGTGCCCGAGCGAAGACTGTGTCAACAACGAGGCAGCCATGAAGATGGCGGTGACGATGCAATTGGAGCTTGACTGAAATGTATTACCTCGGAAAGGGGGTGGTCGCCGGACAACTACTCTACCTCTTCACCTGCGGATACTGTTCCGCCATTGAACCGAGCCGTGACCCGGCGGGGCCTAGTCAGTGTAGTATTTGTTCGCCGGAAAGGAACGTCCCGATACTTGTCGGGCCGATCTACAAAGAACGGAGGCGCGTTTTTGAACGCGACACAGAAGGATAGGATGCTCCACATCATCGTCCGTGGGGCGGGGAGCCAGGAGTGCTGGTATTCCTTTGACGATGACGGCAGGGACACTCGCTCGGTACTGGGCGACCTGCTGAAGGCGGACGACCCGGAGGAGTTCGACAAGGTCGTTGACAAGGGGTTTTGTGATGACGACCTCTTCACCATCGCGACGAAGCGGATTGGCGTGCTCGGCACGTTGAAGAAGGCTTACGGGCTGACCTACGAACAGCTCCTCGCGCTGGAGAAGGTCGGCTCCGCCCACGAGAAGCTCTCCGACCGAAGGCTGGCCCTCCTCCACGTGGTGAGCAACTGGCCGACGGCCTAACCCCATGTTGAAGGAGGAAGTCAAACACGACCCGACATCCGACACGAAGGGAACGTGGGTTTTCACCGCGCAGTCGGCCTCCCCTGCGATGGAGAAAATCTACGTGAGGAAGGCTCACATGGAGGCACCACCGGATAAGGGAGTCCTTGTCCTGTTCACCGTTGAGGAGTGGGCTGCCCTGAAACCACCGAAAGGCTAGCCATTGTGGGTGGTGGCGAGAGTAGTGGGTTCTCTCGCCGCCCCCACAGGAGGCACGAATGTCCCGTTACGCGACGATCATCACCAACTACCTCATCACCGTCCACGGGTTCACCGACCCCGACCTGTCGGGACTGACCTCCCTACAGTGTCTCGACCTGACCCTCTTCATCGAGGATAAGGTCGGGGTGATGCTCCCTGCCGAGGTTGTCACGGAGGAGAACTTCTCCTCCGCGATGAGAATTTCCTGCCTTGTAGAGGAGGCCCAGCAATGAGGACTGACTTCACCATCAACGATCTACTCCGCCGACAGGTGGAGGAGCGACCGACCGCGGCGGCGGTGATCTCCCACGGGTTGACCCTCACCTACGCCGGGCTTTACACTAGGGTCTGTCACGCCGCCGCCGCGTTGCAGGGCTCCGGTGTAAGTCCGGAAGACCGTATCGGCATCCAAGCGAACCGCCTTGACACCATCATCTGGATGATGGCAACATCCCTCGTCGGCGGCGTGTTCGTCAACATCAATGAGGTGCTGACCGCGGAGCAGGTTGCCCACATCACTGCCGACTGTGACATCTTCGTGATGGTGACCAACAAGCCGATCATAAACGCTCACTATATGCAAGTCCCTCCGGACGGCTCGGAGATAGTCAACGACGGAAGGTTTACCCCTGTCCCACTCTCAGAGAACTCTCTCGCGACGTTGATCTACACGTCCGGCTCAACTGGTTGGCCGAAGGGGGTCATGCTGACACACCGCAACCTCCTCGTCGGCGCGCAGATCGTCTCGGGGTACTTGGAGAACACCCAGTACGACCGTGTGTTGGGGGTTCTCCCCCTGTCCTTCGACGCAGGGTTGTCCCAGTGGACGACCATGCTCGCCGTCGGCGGGGCGTATGTCATCCCGAGATCGAACCTGCCGGGTGACCTGCGGGCTGCCATCCTCAATCACGGGGTGACCGGCATTACCGGGGTGCCCCACGTCTGGACACTGCTCCTCAACGCCTTCGGGGGGCAGCCGACAACGCCATTCCTCAACTATCTTGCCAACACAGGAGGGAAGATTCCCCAACAACACCTTGACCGGCTAAGGGCCACCTTCCCCATCACCCGCATCTATCTGATGTATGGACTGACGGAGGCGTTCCGCTCAACGTACCTGCCACCGAAGGAACTGTGGCGAGGGTCGTCCTGCATCGGGAAGGCCATCCCCAACACGGAGGTGTGGGTGGTGAACGACGCGGGAAAGGAGTGTCCTCCAAACGTCATTGGCGAACTTGTCCACCACGGGCCGACGCTCACCCTCGGGTATTGGGGGGATGCCGAGCGTACCGAGAGGGTCTTCCGCCGCAACCCCTTCTCCCCCGACGGGGTGATGGACAGGGACATCGTTGTCTACTCGGGCGACCTGGTTTACCGCGATGAGGATGACTTCCTCTACCACGTCGGCCGAGTGGATGAGCAGATCAAATCGCAGGGGTACAGGGTTTCCCCAACAGAGATTGAAAGTGCTCTATACGATGTGCTGGAGGTGGCGGAGGTGGTCGCCTTCGGGGTGGACGGTGAAGGTGGACAGAAGATCATCGCGGTGATGGTCGGGGATGTCTCCTCGGAGGAGGTTCTCCGCAAGGTACGGGTGAAAGTTCCGGCTTACATGGTGCCCTCGGAGGTTTTCTTCCTCGACACCCTCCCGACGAACGCGAACGGGAAATTGGACAGGAAGGCACTGCGGGAGAAGTATCTCGCTGGAGGTCTATGCTGTGCATGACAACAAAGCGACGAGAAGCAGACTCTTGGCAGCACTAATGAAGGCGGACATGCTGGTTGAAGCACTAATACATAACCCGTCAGAGTCATCGGACGTTCAAGCAGCCCTTGCCGCCTATAACGAATTGCATGTCTGTCAGTTCCCCTGCTTCCGGTGCGGGGAGGAGTCTTAGACGGCACCGATCCCCTTTGGGTCGCGCAACGGGGCGTCATCGTAGGCGGCGGCGTCAGCCGCCTACGGGACACCCTGCCGACCCCACGAAAATGGCATAAAGTGGCATGAAATTGACTGTCGTGAAGTTTGGCAGAGGTTTTCCATCAGAAATCGTCAAGGTGAACCTCTCCGGTGACGGAATCAGTAAGGAACAACGACGACAACCTATCAATCACGAAATGTTCACGACAGCATGACACTATAAGAATACGGGGAAGATTTGTCGTGAACATTTTTGCCGGAAAAAATTGTCGGGAAGGCTTGACAGGGGAGAAATGACGTGCTAGAATCGAGAAATGAGCCTGTGGGTACAAGTGGCCCCAGCCGTGCTACTGATGATGTGGCTGTTACTCAGTCCGGCCCCGTGTCGGCGGTGTCCTCATCGAAGACATCCACAGAGACAGTGCGACAGGTGTCGGTGCCGGTGAAGTACGGTGGTGGAGGGATTCCCGTACATAGGAGGCCAACCAGGCCGACCACATTACAACCGTCTCCATCGTGGGTGCCGGAAGTTCCTCGATGGGAGACTGCCTTGATGAGGGAGGCGACTGGGAAGAGGTGCGTCATCGAGGGACAATGGGCGACGAAGGAGATTGGCGATCATGCAGATGACATCTGGCACATCGCGGACCTCCTACCGGGAATCTCCCTGATGGTCGCTTGGGACGGGGGAGAGCTTTCCTTCTCCGGGGTACGGCCCGGTGCGATCATCCCCAAGCGGCTTCTCATGGAGATGGAGGCGTCCCTCCTCCCGGAGGAGTTCGCCTGGAAGTTCAACGATGAGAGGGTTGCCCTGTGGGTGCAGGGCTACGGGCCGGGCGTGTCCAACAGTAAAGGGTACAGACAAATCGAACTATGTGTCAACGATGTGTGGGTGGCGGGCGGGTGGCTGAACGACCTTACAACGACAGACAGTGAGGTTGGGTTGCTTGTGAACAGACCCACAGTTGGGTCACTGGCGAGAATGGTCTCCTATGCGAAGACCCCTGGGGGATCATCACTGGGGCAAACTGCTTCATTGACGGTGACGGAGAGGGTTCTTCGGGTGAAGCTCCGCGGGAGTGACTTTCCAGGGGAGGAACAACTACCATTTGGGTACATGGGTTGAGAAAACGACTTTCGTCGGCCTCTCAGCCCGGTGCTGACGGTGCAATGCATGAGGCCACGGCAAAGTAGGTTAATCCCTAATCGTGGGTGTTCGCACCCACGTAATCGGTCATACCTCAATTTGCGACGAGTGGCAGTTGCACCTAGTGGGGGATGGAAAAGTGTGTCTGGCCCTTGGTGGCCAATCCTACTTATCCATCCCCTGTGACAACAGGCTCTAACAGCGGGAGAGTTGGAACGTAGTGCGGGACACACTACGGGGCGGTTTGCCCGTCCGGTGAACCAACATAATCCGGTCACCTGTTAGGGCGCAGGGCTGTCAACTCGGACGGGGTGCTGACCGTCCGGGTTGGCAGCGAAGAGGAGGGTAACATGAAAACGGTACTGCTTTTGCTGATAGGTGTCCTGGGTCTCGCGACCGGAGTCGCGGTCATATTGATATCGCGCGATGACGCGGCGGAGGTTGTCGCCCCGGTTGAGGTTGAGACTACGTGTCTCAAGGGCGTCTTCCTCATTCCGAACGAGTTCGGCGCGTTGTTCGCCTTCGGGGAGCAGGAGTTGTGTGGACAGAACTTGCAATTCTCCGAGATCAACGGGCCCACGGATATGCCGAACCCGGTGAGGCCGACGGTGGAGCCGGTTGAGAAATCAGCCTGACGAGGTCAGGCGCAGGGAGTGAGTGCGGAGACGGCAGGTTGCACAGCCTGTGACGGTGATTGTGCTTGCACCCATTTACTCTCTGCGCCCGGCCCCGTGAGGGACTGGAGCCTGCAAGCGACCTAGCAGCGAAAGCTGGTGAGTCTAGGAAAGTGCAATGTCCGAGAGTCACGCCTCGGCGCAGGCTGAATATGCTGGCGGCGGCGTAGGCCGATCATTCGGAGCCGGGTTGCCGCGTGGAAACCGTTGCTGTCCGCTCGGCGGCGCCTACGTGACCGCCGGTACAGCTAAGATCGCGGCCCGCCAGCAGGTCACCGGGTGAGGGTGCGCGCTGGACGCTATGCGCCCGGCAGCGGCCCTCACCCGTGGATTTATTAGAGGAGGACACGATGTGTAACTGTGGTCACTCTGGTGACGACCATAGCCCAAGAGACCACGGCCGGTGCCTCGCACCTGGAACGGGGATAGACGGCATGTGTGTTTGTGAGGAGTTCAAGACATGGTGACGGGACGTTCATCTGAATGGACAGGACTTGCCGCGCTCGACCGACTTGAGTGCGAGGTTGCGCTGCTGTGGGCTGCGGTGAAAATAGCAGACAAGATGTTCAAGGACGCCACATTCCACCACGACGAATGTAACGGGTGGTGTGAGATCAGCAAGAAATCGGTAGCACTCGTGGCTGAGTGGAATGCGGCCCGCGCTGCGCTCGGGGAGGTGACCTGAGCCATGCCAGACGTGAGTGACGCTGACCGGCTAGATTTAGTTGATCTAATACGCGAGGCCTGGACATCGAGGAGACATCGGGGCCGACGAATTGCCAGCGTCATCGCGGGGGGAGCGGAACTGGTGGCCGCACGGCTGCTCACCTCTACGAAACTGACCGAGCAAGAACGCGACGGGGTACGCCGCTGGACAGAAAGCCCAGATTGGAAGGCGCTCAACGAGGCGAGGTCGCTATGCCAACGGCTGCTTACCGAAGTGGAGCGGGCCGAGACCGAGCGCGACGGCCTGCGTGAGGAGGTTGCCCAGGCCGGGGCGTGGGCCGAGCCATAGGATGTGAGAAGTCTTAGATTCGTCTAAGACTTGTATAAGACTTGTCTAGAACATTTGTTCTAACGCGGGCGGGCACATGGGCGTAGGGGCAAGACTAGCACTGGACGAACAAAGGAATGAAGGGTACAATGAAGCGTCTACTTGTGGCCTGTGAATTCTCCGGCATCGTCCGCGACGCGTTCGCCGCACGCGGCTGGGATGCTTGGTCGTGCGATTTGCTTTCGACGGAGAGACCCGGACAACACATTCAGGGGGATGTCTTGAGGGTACTAGACCATGGATGGGACTTGATGATCGCCCACCCGCCGTGTACTTACCTCGCGGTGAGTGGGGCGCGGTGGTTCCGGGGCAGGGAGGCGGAGCAGGCCGCGTCGTTAGCCTTCGTTCGGAGGTTGCTAGACGCGCCAGTCCCTCACATCGCATTGGAGAACCCGGTGGGCGTCATTTCCAGTAGGGTGAGGAAGCCCGACCAGATCATTCAACCGTGGCAGTTCGGGCACCCGGAGGCCAAGGCCACCTGCCTGTGGTTGAAGGCACTACCCAGGCTGGTACCGACGGAGGTCCTCGCGTTGCCGGGCGGCGGCAGGTGGGCGAACCAGACCCCGACTGGGCAGAACAGGTTAGGCCCAAGCCCCGACAGGTGGAAGGAGCGCAGTCGCACCTACATTGGCATCGCGCAGGCAATGTCGAATCAATGGAGCGACATCAAGACTGACACTGGGCGAGCAGAGGAATGGGGGGGATGCAGGTGACGAACGGTAGGGTGAGTAACATTTTTGGGGGCGGGTCGGCGGAGGTGATCGAGGCGGTGTTCCGAGTGTACTTCCCGGAGAGACCGCTGACGGTCCTCGACATGACGGTGGGGAAGGGGGTCTTCTGGAAGTGGGAGAGACAGGGGATTGACCTAACGACGTGGGATAAGGATGAGCGGTGTCACCCGGACAGGGTCGTAGATTGGACGACGCCGGAGGTGATGGCGGAGACCATGCCCTACGACGTGGTGGTGTTTGACCCGCCGTTCGCGGCGATAGGGCCGTCGAAGGTCTTCTCTGGAATCGCGGAGAGGAGCGGCGCGCGACGGGGGGAGGGCCTGCGTTCCATCCATGATGTTTGGTGGTTGTACTATGCGGGGGTGTCCCTCGCGGTGGGGATGGCACGGCAGGGGGTCATCGTCAAGACGATGAATGTTGTTGAGTCGGGGAAGTATTGGGATACGGGGGGGTACGTCGGTCAACTGTTGCACGGTCTGGGGGTGACGGTCGTCGGTCACGCGTATCAGACTCACCGGCCCAAGCCGCAGAGGCTCCCTCAGCGGTCACTTGACAGTGCGGTGTCGGTGTACTATATTGGTAGAACGACAGCGGGGCGGCGTGGGAGAGCGGTGGCGAAGGCCGCCGTTGACGCGGGGTTCGACTCCCCGCCCGCTCCACCAGAAAGAGGACAGGATGATGCGATACCGCAAGAGGCCCATCGTGGTCGAGGCGTTTCAGATGACGGAGGCCCGGCGTTGGGATAACCGGGACTGGCCGGGGTGGCTGCACAAGGCATGGAATGCACACGGCGAGGGGAGTCTCAACATTGATGCCGATGACCCGGGTCGTGCCCGACTCACACTCTTCACCCTTGAAGGCGTCCATCGAATCAGTTGGGATGATTGGATTATCCGCGGCATCAAGGGAGAACTCTATCCCTGCAAACCTGACATTTTTGAAGCGACCTATGAGGAGGAGAACGATGAGGAAAGACCTGACATGGGTGGTCGTGCGATTGGCCTTCAGCGGGAAGATGGGAGCGGGGAAGACCTCCGCCGCTGAGATAGTGGCAGCGGAGACGGGCGCGACGAGGATGTCCTTCGCCACAGCGTTGAAGACGATGTGTCGGGACTACTTCGGGATGGCGAAGAAGGACAGGGACCTGCTTCAGAAGGTTGGCGTCGCTTTACGGGAGGTGCGTCCTTCGGTCTGGACGGACATCGTGGAGAGGACGCTGAAGAGTAGGGGGGGTAGGTGGGACGTTGTCATTGATGACCTTCGGTTCCCCAACGAGGCGGAGATGCTGAGGAAGCACGGCTTCATCATTGTCGAGGTCGTCGCGTCGGAGGAGACACGGTTCAAGCGGCTTGGAAGTCCGACGGACTGGGCGGAGACGAAGGACCACGCCTCGGAGACGGGGAAGATCATCTCCGACGTGGTGATTGAGAACAACGGGGCGCGCATTGAGTTGGTGGATAGAGTAAGGGAGTTTCTACATGGAGACAAAGGTGAAATGGGTCCACTGCCGGTGGCTGTTGGGCGAGGCAATAACACTCCCGGTGGGGGGGAGGCGGGTCCTCATCCTGTACAAGAGTGAGTCGCCGACGGCGGCGACCATGCACCACGAATTGTGCCATGTGAGGCAGTACGAGAGGATGGGACTGGTCAGGTATTACCTCGCCCACCTATGGGCGCGGGTGAGGACGATGAACCTCCTCGCGAGGAACCAACCGATAGAGGCAGAGTGCTACAAGGCGGAAAAGGAATGAAGATTTACCTGGCGGCTCGTTACGATAGGAAGGAGGAGGTCGCGAAGATGGCCGTGTGGCTGGCAAGCCTTGGCTTCGAGATGACCTGCACCTGGGTGAAGAGGGAGACCTCCTTGTACGATGACGTAATGGGGACGGAGGAGGGGACCCTCAACGCACTGCTTGATGTTGAAGATGTAGGGCGGTCGGATATACTTGTCCTGCTGGCGGAGGAACCGGGGAATGGTTCGTCGCGTGGCGGGCGGCATGTCGAGTTCGGCATGGCGGTGGCCCTTGGCCTGCAATTGGTCGTCCTTGGGGCGAAGGAGAACATCTTCCACTGCCTGCCATACGTCAAGGTCGTCGCGGACCGTGACGCGCTGCTCGACCACCTGGAGGGGCTTCGAGCAATCCTTGAATGAAAGAGATGAAACTACGGACGGTGTCCTCCCTGTTGGGGATGGTCCCGCCGGAGATCGTTCAATACATCGAACCGAAGGTGCTCATCCCGGGAAGCAGGCTCCTCGTCTTTGGTGAGACTGGGATTGGGAAGAGCCTTTTCGCCGAGACCCTCGCCTTTTCCCTAGTGTCTGGGAGGCCCTTCGTTGGGCTGCACGTACCCGTCGCGAGAAGGGTCCTCCTCCTCCAGGCGGAGGTGCCGGAGGATGAGTTCTGGGGGAGGACGGTGAAGATGGACAGGGTGTACGGGGTGAAGGGGACTCCCGCCGGGGAGAACTTCTTTGTCGCGCATGTCATGGATCACAAGATCAATCGGTGGAAGGATTTCAAGGAGATTGAGGGGGTGGTCAGGGAGATACACCCCGACGTCGTCATCTTCGACCCAATGTATAAGTTCATGTCGGGGGAGGATACGAACCAGGGGGCACTCAAGGCGATGTTCGACGTGATTGACGAGGGGTTGATCGCGCCGTACAACTGCGCGGTGGTCATCGTGCATAACAGTAGGCAGGCCCCACAGGTGAATGGGGTGAAGTTGAATTTGGGGATGCAGGAGGCGAGAGGACACACGACCATCATCGACTGGGCGGATGTCATCCTCCAACTGAGAAAGACCCCGGAGGGACATAAGCTCACCTTCGAGAAGAGTAGACATGCCACGCCGCCTGCTACGAAGACTGTCGCCTTCAACGAGGAGGACCTCGTCTTCACGGAGGTGGAGGAGCTTGACATCGCGGCCGCGGTGCTGGCCGCGGTCGGGGTGGGTCCGACGCCGATGAAGGCGGTGAAGGAGGGGCTGGCGAAGGAACTGTCAATCAGTCAACGGACTGTCGAGCGGGCGGTGGAGAAGCTGCGCGCGGCGGGGGTGTTGTTCGCCAGGAAGAACCCGGAGAGGGGGAACGAAGTTCAATTGATTCGGAATGAGTAAATACAGTACCTCGGATGGGAAGCTCCTCCACGAGGGGAAGGTCCTCGGCCCGGTGACCGCTCTGTTCGAGGATTCGAGAGAGACGGAGGAGGGTGACGGAATCATTCACATGATGATGCCTCACCGACTGGATTTCGTATTCGTGGCGGGGGACCGCGTCGTTGGCCTGGAGTCCAAGACGGAAGGCGACCTGGTCTCCTCGTGGTATAGTCGTCGGCTCCAACGTCAGGTGAGGACGTTGTTGAGTTGCGTCGATGTGCCGGTGCTCTTCATCAAGTTGACGGGGGGGCAAGCCTTCCGTCCGCTGGTCGGTGAGCCAGACATCTGTGCCGACATCGCTGCGTGGCAGATGCATGGGGGGCTTGTCGCGGTGGGGTCAGACGTGAGAGAGGCGTGTGCGAGGTTGAAGACGATGTTGGAGGGTGCGCCGGTGGTGGGGAGGATACTCGCGGGGAGGGACGTCACGAGGGTGCCGACGGGGGGGACGGTGAATGAACAGAGGCTTCAGCGTCTCCTTCGGGGATGCGGCCCGGTGATGAGCAAGAGGCTATTGACAAAGTTTGGAACGATTGGTAAAGTGTTGAGTGCGACGGCGAAAGAGTTGAAGAACGGCGGCGCGACGAGGGGGGTCATCGCACAGGTGAAGGAGATGAGGGAGTGACACCTGTCCTCTTCGTTGACTGGCAGCAATGCCCTTGTGAGTGCGACTGCGGCAAGCGGGTAGACCCGCGGGAGCGGGTCTGTCTGGAGTGCGAATTGTTCTGCGACAGGGAGATGTGGGAGGCTGACGATCAACCAGCGACGACCAACAAGACGAGCGACAGACAATTCCGGATGGAGGACGCCTGATGAGTGAACAACATGTTTGTGACGAGTGGTGCAACATGCCCCTGGCGAATGCCAAGGAGCGGGCGGAGATGGTCATCACTGCGATTGAGGCACAGGCGGGACACTTCTTCACCCACCCGGCGGGGGAGGGCTACCACACCGTGCAGTGGCTGTTGAAAGAGATGAGGGCAATTGCTAAAGAGGATTAGCGTCTCACAGGTGACTGCGTGGCTGGCCTGCCGCCTGAAGTGGGAGTACCGCTACAGGGAGGAGCTCGCGAAGGACGGCGAGGGGGAGTTGCAGTCCTCCGGGAAGGCCATCCACGCGGCGGTCGCAGCCCTGCTGACCGGGATGTCGGGAGTGGAGGGCCTCCCCGCCGTTGTGGAGCACAGCCTGCGGAGGTCTTTCGAGGGCAGGGAGGACCGCGAGGCGAAGGTGAACAGGTATCTGCCGGGGGCTTTGCGTGCGGTGGGGAGAGTTCCCTCGGCGGACCTTCTAGGTGCGGGTATCTGGGCAGTGGAGACCCCGATAGAGGGGTCCTGGGATGACGGCAACCTCATCATCTGGGGCAAGCCGGACTTCTTCATTGTGAATGAGGACGGTGTTTTCATCACCGAGTTGAAGAGCACGTCAGACACCGACAGGGTGCCGCTCGACTACCTGTTGTACAACCCGCAGCACAGGTACTACTCTGTCATCCTCCGGCAGATATACCCCGACCTGCCGGTTTACGTCCGGTACATCGTCGTGTACACTGGGAAGACTGGCCCGACGATGATGGAGAGTTCGTGGCTGATGAAGACGGAGATGCTTGACAGGACAGAGAGGGAGATGGTCACAGCGGGGAGAGAGGTGGGCTCCCTGCCCATCCTCCCGAACTATGGCCTGCCGTGTAATTGGTGTGACTATCGCCAGCTTTGCTTGTTGACAATCACCGGCGGGGACACTACAATTGTGAAACGGCGGGACTTTCTCCCGAAGAGCATGAAAGAGGAGTGAGAATGACGATTACGAAGGAGCGCCTGCTGTCAGTCCTGCTGTACGGTTACTCCGGTGCAGGGAAGACGGCGACAGCAGTATCGGCCGGATGGGACTGGACGAACCTTTGTTCAGTGAGGAACCTTCTCTGGGTGACCTTCGGGAGAGAGGACAACCCCGCGTTGAGGGTGCCGGAGGAGATGAGGGTGAGGTTGACCTCCCCGACCCTCGACTCCACGAAGTTCATCACCGACTTCGAGGCGCTGATGAAGAAGGTGTGGAAGGAGAACCACGATGCGGTGAAGGCGGGGAAGCCACGTCCGACAGAGGTGCTCGTCATCGACGGCCTGTCGGAGTTCGACCTACTGTTCGAACTTGTCTTCAAGAACAAGCAGGGGACGGACGATAAGTTTGCCATGTGGAATGCACTCCTCGACAAGTTCTTCTCCATCATGCAGATGGCAGACCCGAACGAACTCCTCTGCCATGTCATCGTCACGGCGAGGGTGACAGAGAAGAAGGAGGAGAAGAAGGGGAGAGGTGGAGTGATAACGGAGGGGGACCCAGACTTCATCACCACGGACTACATGCCCTCAGTCCGAGGCTCGTTCCGTGAGCACTTCCCCCACTACTTCAACCTCGTCCTCTACATCGAGCGGGATGTCGTCCCGGCGAAGGTGGGCGGTGTACAGACGCTGGTGAATGTCCACAGGGTGAGGATGGTGCCAGAGAGGAAGTTCCTAGTGAAAAATCATTGGGAACACGTCTGGCCGGTGAATAAGGCGGTTTTCGATAACCCGACCTTCGATGACATCCTGGACACGATAAAGGAAATCTCGAAGTGAGTGAGGAGGTGTTACGGGGAAAGTGGGGCGGCAGGCTGGAAGTCGTTGTGTGTCCATCGTGCAATAAGCCAAGGACTGTCCACACCAATAACAGGCTCCAAGCAGAGAAGCGGGGTACATACACCGGGATGTGCAGACACTGTAGCAAGAAGCCCCACGCATTGTGGGGTAGTGGACGGGTAGGTTCTCACGGCTACGTCCTTGTTAGGGGGCCATATGGTCAGGGCTACGTGTCGGAGCATAGGTTGGTGATGGAGCAGAAATTGGGGCGGCCTCTCAGGTCTGGAGAGAACGTCCACCACATCAACGGTATCAAGAATGACAACAGACCAGAGAACTTGGAGTTGTGGCTCAGGCCACAGCCACACGGGGTTAGAGCAAAACAGGCCATACCACACTGTGCAACTTGTCAGTGTGAAAATAACAACAGAAGAGAGGTACGACAGTGAAGAGGAATGAGATCAAAAGCTACGCGGAGTACGAGAAGTCCATCGGGGTGGACAATTCCACACCGGAGGGGGAGTACATCACGACCGTGGTCAAGGCGGTGGTCGAGAGGGAGGACGATGGTCGTCCGAAGATGAACGTCCAACTGAAGGTGAAGGACGGGCCGAGGGCGGGAATGTTCCTTTTCCCTCGACTGGAGTGGTTCATCGACCCGGAGGGGGAGATGAGTGACGAGCTTCAGAAGACTGTCACGGGGATCATCCGTGGGTCAACGAACCGCTTCCTTGAAGCGATCTTCGAGAGGAAGTTGGAGGCGGCACCGGAGACGGTGGAAGTCGTCGGCGCGGACGATGATTACGACGAAGTCGCACGGGTGATGGAGACGTGGGTCGGGCCCATCGACGGGCAGACGGTGTTGGTGAAGGTCACCTATAAGAAGGATGAGGCTGGCGAGAGGGTGAACGACTTCCCGCGCTTCTCCTTCAAGCGGGTGAAGGCGGAGGCGGTCTTCTCCAGGTAGGAGAAGCTGGGTGTGCAGGCATTGAGCAGTTTTGTAGGGGCCTGCACGATGGCGGACAGGTGGGGGTCCGTCTATAGACCTGGAGGGTTCTCATGCCGAAGATGAACGAACTGATCGTGAAGAAGATACGTGAGAAGTATTGGCCGAGAATTGATGCCGCGGGGAAGAGGCTGAAGCCTAACTCCGACGGGACGTGGAAGGGGGTTGAGGGAGACCTCGACCCGGACGTTGTCTGGATTGGACCACTCCTTCATGGGATGGTCCTGTTGGGGGTCTTCCGAAACCTCCGTCAGGCCAAGACCTTCTTCTTCGAGACGGGCGCGAAGGGGGATAAGTTCGAGTTTTTGTACGAGCGGGCGAAGACGGTGGCGGGGGAATGGCCTTACTCGGAGGCGAAGTACGACAAGCCCATCACTCTCGTGCACATCTCCGGGACGGGACTGTCCGCGGGGGGGATAGAGCCGGGCGACATCAAGAACTCACCGAAGTTCAACCTGAAGACGGAGGACATTTGGGAGATGCACCCGGAGATGGCGGACTGGGACATTGAACTGCTCCTCGACAAGCGGCACGGTCTACACCAACTGAACCGCGGGGACAAGGTGACGAAGAAGTGGTACTACACGGCGAGTAAGCAGGTGGTGACAGAGGTGTACGTCCTGCGGCCGGTGACGGAAGGACCAAGCTTCGTTCCTCAGGCGGACGAGCGGAGGATGAAGACCATTGCATGAAGGATGCGGCGGGGGGAGGACCATCCCCGGGGAGGTCCGTCCGGGGACGATGCTCTTCTTCATCGGGGAGGCTGGCGGCGCGACGGAGGAGTGGGAAGGGAAGCCCTTCGTCGGAAGGAGTGGGACGCGGTTGAAGACCCTCCTGCGTGGGCTGAATGTCACGCGGGAGGAGGTCTCCCTGTCAAACGTCTACCAACACAGGCCGCCCGGCAACCGTAAACCGAAGAAGGGGGAGCTACAGGCGTGTTTGTCGAATGTGAAGAGCGAGTTGATTGCCTCGGGGTGCACCTTGATAGTGACCCTTGGTGCGACCGCTGCGACGGCGTTAGGGTTGAAGGTCCGTCTGACGAAGGACCACGGCTTCCCGGTCGTTCACGAGATCGACGGGGTGACGTACACCGTCGTCCCGTGGTACCACCCCGCGGCGACACTGAGGAGCGCCCGGGTCTACGTCCAGGCGGTGAAGGACGCGGAGGAGTTCTGGGAACGGGTGAACGCGGTCGGGACGACCGTCGAGAAGAACTACCGTCTGGCGACCGTGGAGGAGGGGGACGAGTACGTGAGGGGCGTCCCCCTCTTCGCCATCGACTTGGAGACGACCTCCCCGACGAGGAAGGGGGTCTTCTTCACCGACGAGGCAGAAATCCTTGGTTTCTCCCTGAGTAAGGCGGATGGCGACGCGGTGTACATCGCCGGGCCACCCGGCCCGGGGGTCTTCGCCGCGTTGGAGGATGTGGGGGTGCGGAAGGTCTGCCACAATGCGAAGTTTGAGTGGAAGGTCCTCCGCCGGGCGGGAATCACCATGCAGAACTTCGAGGATACGAAAGGGCTCGCGTACCTCCTACAGTACCCCGACACGGGGTTGAAGTCCCTCGCGAGGCAGGTGTTGGGGGAGGTGGCCATCGAGTGGAAGGAGTTGGGGGTGAAGGGGGACGCCGGTGACGCGGCGATCTACCGGGAGAACTTCACCTATGGGTGCATGGACGCGGACTTCACACTGAGGATTTGGGAGCTCCTTCGTTTGGAGTTGGCGTTTGAGGGGCCAAAGATGGAGGCCCTGTACCGAGAGGTGGAGTTGCCTCTGATCCCCATCCTCGCGCGGATGGAGAGTAGGGGGGTGAACATCGATGAGGGCGCGTGTAACATCCTGGGTGTGGAGATCGCGCATGAGGTGGAGGGTTCCGCGGCGCGGGTGAGGGACTTCCTCGGGTCGGGGATCAACGTTGGGAGTCGGGACCAACTGTCAGATGCGTTGATGGTCCTCGGTGCGCCCATCCGTTCTCGGACGAAGGGGAAGGGGAACCTGAAGACGGACGAGAAGACCCTGCTGACGGTGCGTCAGTGGAACCCTCCCCTCATCGACGCGATATTGAGGTACTTCAAGTTTGTCAAGCGACGAGGTTTCGTCGAGGGGTTCCTCTCCCTGCGAGGGGATGATGGGAGGATTCATCCATCGATCAACCAGTTCGGGCATGTAGAGGAGACTTCCGCGGATGGTTCACCCGCCCCGGTGACCGGGCGGCTCTCCTACTCCTCACCGAACGTTCAGCAGATACCGAATGAGGGGAGGGGGAATGTCACGGCGGAGGACGCGGAGTGGGGGAAGAAGATCAGGCGGTGCCTCATCCCCTCAACTGGGCGTCTGTGGGTGTCGGTGGACTTCGCACAGCAGGAGGTGAGGATTGGGGCCTTCCTGTCAGGGGACGCCGCGCTGTTGAAGGACTTCAACGACGAGGTGGACGTCTACTCGGTCGTCGCGACGGACCTGTACGGGAGGCACGTGACGAAGGACACCGCGAAGCACGAGCGGTACATTGGGAAGCAGTTCTTCCTCGCGTGGTTGTACGGGGCCGGGGCGAAGAAGGTGATGGAACTTGACCCGAGGTTCTCAGCTGCGGCGGCGGCGAGGGGACTCGCTCGGCTGACGAAGAGGTACCCGGAGGCGGCGAGGTATGCGGAGAGGATGGCGGAGGAGCTCCTTGACAAGGGCTTCGTCGAGACGCTCTTCGGACGACGCCGGTACATCCCGGAGGCTTACCTCGCGGATGCGAAGATGCGCGCGGAGGCCCGTCGCCAGGCGAGTAATACTCCAATTCAGGGGACTGCCGCCGACATTTTGAAGGTAGTTATGGTACAATGGAGTAGAGAGGGTGGTTTGCCCGGGACGGAGATGATCGCCGTTGTCCATGATGAGATGTGCTTCGAAGTGGAGACGTGGGTACAAATAGAGGACCTGGTCGCGGCGTTGAGGCGGGTGGTGAACCGGGTCATCCCTAACCTAAGTCTACCGTTGGAGGGTAGTCGTGGGAATAGCTGGGGCGCGCTTACTGTCGCCGTCGTTCTATAAGTGTCCACGCGGGTGTGGATGGTCACTGCTGGAGGTAAACGGTGAGTACAAGTGTCTCGTCTGCGGGAGGGGGTTCTCGACGTTGGTGGACGGACGCGAAGGAGGTCCTCCGAAGAGCCCTACCGATAGTGGACAGGGAGAAGGAGAGGATGGGCCTCAGTGAGTGGGAGGTGAGAGTGACGCCTGTACAGCACGGTGAGTTGAAGATCAATCACGGGAACACCGCCGTCATCATGGCGGTGGACACCTGTGTGGGGACGAAGAGGGCACATATGGGGGTGTCGTACAACTATAAGTATGAGGACAATTCCCTTGACGGGAGCTTCTCCCAACTCATCCGGCATGAATTGGCCCACATCCTCCTGCATGAATTGGGGGTGGACAATGTTGTGAAGGACAATGTGAGGGGGAGGGAGTTCGTAGAACAGTTGTGTGATAGAATTGGACTGATCGCGGGGAGGGAGTTCGGAAAATGAAGGTACTCATTACGGGCGATTGGCAGGTGCCGTACCAAGATGAACGAGCCTTTTCCGCCATGGCGAAGTACGCCCGGGCGTGGGACCCCGACCTGCTAATCCTCAATGGAGACATCCTTGACTTCACCACACTCACAACCAAATTCGTGCGAAGCAGGACAAGCAGGAGTGACCTTGTCGCCGACGTGCGGGTGTTCCATGGACTGCTTCGTCGGCTGTCACGACGCGATGTTGTTTATCTACCTGGGAATCATGAACAAAGGTTGGAAAACCTCGTTATGGAGAGGGCTGACGCTTTGGCTCCTCTCCTCGATCACGAGCTGTCTCTGGCAAATGTTCTGCAAGCTGAGCAACATAAAATGCGGGTGGTGGGGTCGTGGAAGAGAGGTACGGCTGTTTGGCAGAGGCAGGGTTTAGTGGTGACTCATGGTCACGTTGACTCCCCGGCGACTGCTCCACAGGCGATGTGGAAGCAGTACGGTTCGGTGGTGTACGGTCACCTGCACAGAGAATTGCAATGGTCATTGACGAACTTCATGGGGTCCCACAAGACACAGTGCCTCGGCTGTATGTGCAACATCCGCGGGGAGATGACGCCGCCATCCGCTAAGGAGACGGAGTTGAAGGACTGGACGCAGGGGTTCGGCGTGGTGTACTTCGATAGTAGGGGGTACACCGTTCTGCCGGTGATGATCCCCGAGGGGGGGTCCTTCATCGGCCCGGACGGGAGGCGGTACAGTGGGTGAGGTTGTACGAAAGCTTGACGAGGTCGGACGCAATGCGAAGGTCATCCTCACCGCATTTGAGAAGAATGACTGCTCGATCTTTCATAAAGACGATGATTTGACAAGACGGGCGAGGGTATGGGTAATCACCTTGCTAAGGATGACGGTCGATGGTAGAGTTGATTGATGAGGAGAGGCCATCCCCGGAGGAGCCTTCCCGCCCGGAGGGGGGTGTCCGCGCGGTGTTCACCGCAGCGGAGGTGCAGTACATCGAAAGGCTCCTCGCGCCATCGGTCGTGAGTGGGGAACTGCCGGGGATGCCGGAGAAGGAACTGTGTCTGAAGGTCGGCTCGGCGTTGGTCGATGTGGCGGACAGAGATGTCACCACGGTAGACCTCGTCCTGACGGAGAGGGAACTGTGGGTCCTCCGCGAACGGGCGGACGGTGCAACCTCCTACGGGAATGACCGACGGTTCGGCCTGTTGTTGAAGGCGAAGATTTACAAGTTGCTGATGGAGGTCGCCTGGGTGGATGAGCCCACCGCGGCGGGAGTAGAATTGACGAGGGAGAAACTACATGCCAAGATCGAGTCCTGGAAGGACACCCACGAGAGCACCGACAAGGGCACCCACAAGAGCACCGACAAGAGAACCAGCAAGAAGGGCGGAGCCAGAAAGAAGGCTGAACCCGGAGAGGATTTGCCCGGACCAGATCAGGCGGGTGAATGAGCCGCTGCCGGGAATGCTCCCTTAGGGGTGATCCGTGTGTGCGCTGTGCAGTGGCGAGGATGATGGGTGCTGCCATGATATGGGGAGTAGCAACAGGAGCATCGACGATGGGCTTTGAGTGGGAAGAGGGAGAGTATCTCCGTCTATCACCTTTCGTCCTCGCGGCACGAACGCTTGAGGAGGACTGGTTCCGCGCGATGGAGGACGGGACGGTGGACCACCGCCTACCGGATGCGCAGTACCCTGTTGACATTTCCGACGAGGTGTGTGAGCAGATCGTCGAGTTCATCGACCGGGGGTTCGAGAAGGAGCTCAGTTGGGCAGGCGAGGCGGGGGCGGGGGGCTACACCACCGGGCCGGGGTTCAGCAGGTTGAAGGGCCCTCAACGGCTGGCCTTCTGTCAGGAACTACACCGGCTGAAGGTGGAGCTTCTTTCAAGGGAACCTCAACCCGAGGTAGGTGCCGAGAGCAGCACCGACAACAGCGCTCCCAGCTACGGTTTTCCCTCTTGAGACGGAGCTAACACCCACCCACCAGAAAGCGGTAAGAATACCGGCGATGGGGACGGCATAGAGGGAGGCGTCCGCGATGTAGCGGATGGAGGCGGTCGCGGTCCAGTCCCACGCCACCATGAGGAGGAAGATTTTGAGGGAGGTTCCCACGACGGCTCCTCTCTCATCGTCCAGCCTTCTTCAGCGTACCGTAGACATACGCCCCGTAGCGGCGAGAACCCTTCTTCAGCCCGCGCTTCTTCGCAGACTTGACGAGGGCCTTATGTACCTTCTTCGGCATGTAGACCTCCCTACTCGACGCCGAACTTCTTCAGCAGGGACGCCCCCGCGGCAGTGACGGAGGAGATCACCACGGAAAACAGCACGGCGACCTTCATCGAGGTGTCTTTCGCCTCCGAGCGAATCTTCTCGTCGGAGAGACGCAACTCGGTAATGAGCTTCATCATCTCCTCCTGTCCCGCTTTCAGTTCGTTCAAGCGATAAAGTACTAGTTCCTCGCCGTTCATGCGACCTTCACCTCCCGGATGATTGCCCGCCAGATTTCTATGTTGGGATTGTCCCCGAAGGCTTCCGGGACGCGCGACACACTACCGGGGACGATGGCAACGGCTGTCGTTGTGTCCGCGTCGTCCCCATCGAAGTCCTCCGTCATGCGGATGGGGTAGACCTGCTCCTCCAGGGTCTCTAACGCCGACAGCACGACTGCCTTCGACTGGGTGTCTGGCAGGCCGTTGTTTAGGAGGACCCCCTGCCCGACGAAGAACTCCACCAGCCATTCCTTGACCGTCGCCCGCACGAGGCGGCTGTGCAGGGAGAAGGCATGGATGTGGATGTTATTCTCCGTGCCGGAAGAGGTGTACTCGAACTGTAGGGCGATGTCCTTGAAGGTGGCCGCGGTGAGGGGCGAACCGAGGTCGTCGAAGAAGAGGGTTTGAATGTCCTGCGAACCGGAGAGGGTGCCGAGGGTGACCGACGCGGGGTCAGCCCCGTCCGCGCCGAACTTGACGACGACGGCCTTCGTCGAGTCTATCCGGTGGAACTGCACGACGAGCTTGACGCCCGCCTTGTCCACCGAAGGGAGGCCACCGTGCCAACGGGAGGTCTTGAAGACGTTCACCTTCAGCGCCGCGGGGAGGACGCCGTCGCCGACGGCAGGGGCCTGAGATTGATGGGGCAACGCCCAGGCGTCGGTCACCGCGTAGGGGACGCTGTTCGTGGTATCGACCCCCTGTATGTGGGCGAGGAGGTGGGGCTTGCTCCCCCACCAGGCGATGGCCGCACGACGGGGGTAGATGCCGGAGGTTTGAGTGGAGGCGTCCCGGTAGTGAATCTTCAACGTGATATGGTCGAGGGAGTAGAGGGTCCCCGCCGCGTTGACCTTCCCCTCAAACGCTATCTCAATGCCGAGGATGGTTGCCCCGGTGGGGATGGTGAAGGAGAAGTTTGTTGCCTGGAGGTTGCCGGAATCCCCCCCGAAAGAGTTCAGCAACCTGAACTGTACACCGAAGTTCGACGCGTTGATGTCGGCTGGGGTCCAGCTACCCCCTCGCAGATCGGTTGAAGAGCCACGGGTAGTTACTATGTCAGTCTGTGAGTTTGACACGCCGAAGTGGTCGATGGTCCCGTGCGCGGCACCCCCCTTCAACATTTGGATGTAGGTGGAGCTCCATGCATCGTCGTCGGATATTGTAGCGTAGGCATCGTTGGAGGAGAAGACGTTCGTCGGGGTAGCCCAGCTCCCACCGGAGGCGGTCGCGGGGTTGAGGGCCCCCTGGCTGGTGGCGACACCGACGACCTCCACCGCGTCAGTGAGGAGGGAGAGACTGGGCCCAGTAGCGGTGTGGACGACGCCGTCGCTGGTGCGGAAGTAGAGCCGGTCATCGACGAAGAACCAGGTGCGCGTGGCGTCCGGGACGACACAGTGGACGCGACCGGCGAGGTCGATGGCCGGGGCGGTGAAGAGGGAGCCGACCTTGTCGAGCTTGAAGGGGGAGACACGGATGAGACCACCCGTCGCCGTCGGCAGCCAAAGGCTCCCGTCACTCTCCGCCCCGGCGATGAAGTTGTCCACGGAGATGTTGTTCTTGAATTCATTCGTCTGGTTGATGAAGGTGTTGGCCGACGTACCGTCCTCATACGTGCGGAGGTAGGACCAGAGGCCGTCTTCCTTCGCCACCCAGACGACGTCTTGGAAGTCGTACAGTTCAGTGATGACCTTGTCCGTCGCGCCGACGGTCAGGGCGGCTGCCCAGCCCGCCCCAGTCTCCGGGTCGGAGGTCGTCTTCCGGATGGTGGCAACGCCTTCCGACTTCCACAGTTCGTCGCGCACGACTGCCCAGCGGCGGGACTCACGGTCAACACCTGCCCCGCCAGCGGCCGCCGTCCACGTCGTCCCCGTCCCGTAGCGGTAGGCTTGCGCGACGCCGTACGCGACGTAGACGTTGGTCTTATACGCGATGATGTCGGTGGCGTCCGCCGGACCAACGTCCACCACGTCCCAGACGTATTCATCTACCGGCGAGGTCCTCAACTGACAGACCATCCGCCCGAAGTAGGTGTACTTGTTCCCCCCCATCGTGACGATCTTCCCCGGGGTGGAGGTTGTCCCCATGTAGGCGGAGCAGTCGTCTGCATCGAAGGTGTTCGCAGCGGTGGCCTCGATCTCGAACTTGATGGAGGTGGCTGCCGCGTCTGCCGCCCGCGTGACGGTCGCGAGGGTATAACTGGACGCGGTAATCGTCGCGGAGGAGGTAGAACCGACGGAATCAGTAATTCGAACGACCACGCCACCCGCGCCGGACACCACCTTGACATACGCCGCGAAGGTGATGGAGTTGCCCCGGATGATGGTGGGGTTCGCGACGGTGAAGGAGATGCCGTCATTCGCGGCCGCGGCGACGATCCGCGCGTGCTGCTTGCCGAAGAGGACGGTGCGCGGGGCGGCTGTCGCGGCAAGGGTGACGGTGGTGGGAGTGCCCTCCGTCGCCCACTTCGCCTTAGCCTCGGGGGCCTCGAAGTGGGGGTTGATGATGACGACACCGATGGGGGCAGCGTCGTTTCCCCGGTTCGTCCCGAGGTTCCGACCGTAGCCGGGCATTAGAACGTCGGGCCAGGAGGCGTCGAAGGTGGAGTAGGAATAGCAATTAGGCTTGTCCAGTGTGTGAGTGGGGACCAGGGCCCCGCCGCTCCAGTCGTGCTGGGAGAAGACGAAGTCGTCCTCCGGCGGGAGCGTCGCGTAGGAGACCTCCCCCGTCCTCTGTCCGGGGATGAGGGGTGGTGCTCGACGTTCAATCACACCCGGGGTGAAGGTCTTCCCATCCGCCCCCTTCCGTTCCGCGAGGAGGAGGGAGACGGTGGTGACGGGGGAGGTTTCCCTGTCTTGCAGGGTGAGGTCGTATGTACGCATAGAACTACTACATCAGGTGCAACGGGAGGGGGGCCCAACCCGCCGCGCTGTCGGAAGACTCTTCCAACTGGACGATCTGCTGACGGAGCAGGGCGAGGCGCGCGTTGATCTTGGAGTGGAGGGAGAGGGGTGCCCGGACGAGGACGCCCTCCAGGACCATCGTCGCGGCGATCTTCGCGACGAGGAGCTCCTCGGTGACGGAGAGGTTGACCGTCGTGGTGTCGTTCGATGGAAGGGTGATTGGCCGGGTTGTTGAGATTGCCAGACGTCGGCCCGGCGCGGGCTGTCCGGCGAGGAAGGTTAGCAGGGCGGTCTCCCTGTCGGATTGGTTGAGGGTGTACTTCATGTCAGTCGCCCGCATCCACTGGTGACGGCGGGGGTAGGGGGTACCCGTCCCACCGAGCGAAGAGGAGATCAGGATTTCGTTGATCCCCCGAGGGATCAATGCCGCGGGGATGGGGTGCTCAACGACCCCCGGTATGCCCTCCACCCACCAGTCGGAGTAGCGGACGGAGGCCACTGTCCCAGTGAAGTTCGGCGTGATGCGGTCGGCAGTGGCGGCGACATTCACTTCGACGGAGAGGAGGTCCCAAAGACCAGCAGTGACGTAGGAGGAGTAGTTCGCCGTGCCATCAACATCGAGGTTCAGACGGGCGGCGTTCGCCGATCCGGAAAAGGCCCAAGAGTAGAACTTCGCGGTACGCCCCCGCAAATCGTCGAAGAAGTGGGTGTAGGCGGCGGAGGAGACTTTCAAGTTCGTCGCATTGTTGAAGTTCACACACTGCTCGGAGAGGGTGATGTTGGTGGTCTCCCGCAGGGGGATTCCCCCCGTCGAGGTGTAGCCCTCCGGGTCGATGGTGGTGTCGGGCCAGTAGTCGAAACCGGCGTTGTACGCCGGACTGCCGGAGACGACCCCACGAATCCAATACTCCTGACTGAGGAGCTCCCTCTCGAAGAGGGAGTCGAGAGCGTCCTGAATTCTCTCGTACAGGTGTGTCGGATGGTACGGGAGGATTTCGTAGGCGAGGGTGTCGGGGGCGGCTCCAAGCGTCGGCCGGAAGGTCAACACGCCGGTGGACTGCACGAAGTCGGTCACTTCGAGGATGGTGAAAGTTGGGCTACCACTCGTCAAGAGGATGAAGGCACCGTTGAAGTAGTCGTCCTTGTACAGGGACAACGGTGCGTCCTTCAACGTCGTCGTCGAGCCACCCGTGTCCGCCGTCCCGGTCACGTAGATGTCGAGGCCGAGTTGGCGGGCGGTGCGCGCCCTGATCTGTGCGCGGGTACGAGACATTAGCGCCGCCTCCGGGAGCCGATGGGAATGATCCCTGCGAGGATGGCGAGCACCACGGCCAGCGTCTTACCAGCGAAGTTGGCAACGGTGTACTTCTTCCCAGGGTACGCCAGCGGGGAGAGTCCAGTCTTCTGTGCACCGGAGAAAGCCATCGAGGGTTCCTCTACACTATCACGAATGTGTCGGTGTTCGCCGGGGCGGTGGTCAGCGCGGTGTAGGTGAAGCGCTTGTTCACCCCGTCGTAGGCGGTGATGTCGGTAGCTTGACCGGCGAGGGTCGCGCTGCCGTAGAAGATGATGATCCTCCCCTTGTAGAAGTCGGTCGTCGCGGAAAGACCGGCAGTGCTGGACTGGAGTTGGGTGGTCGTCGCGACGAAGACCCCGGTGTCAACGGTCGCGGAGATAACGCTTCGTGCCGCGTTGCTCAGGTTCGTCGCGGCGGCAGCGATTCCGGCGACCTTCCCCACGTCAACGGTCTGCGTGGCGGGGTTGAAGTCCTGTAGCGCGGTGATGGAGGCTTTCAGGTCGCCTGCCGTCTGGACGGTCCCCGCCCCGGTCGGCCCGACCTTGACGGTGAGGGCGTCAGCGAGGCCAGCCGCGTCCACTACGAGGGAGCGGCCCGAGGTCGCCGGGTAGGCGAGGTCCACCATCTGCCGCGTGACCGTCTTGATGTGGATAAGCACGTCTTTCCACTCCGCACCAGCGGCGTCGTTGAAGATCACTACTATGTCGTCGCCGTTCATCTCTGCTGCGCTGAGGGTCACCAGGATAGCCTTGCTCGCCGCGGGAGTGACCACCGGCAGCGTGCCCAGGTTCGCCAGCGCGCCACCGTCCGTGCTCACCTTCACGTCGCCTGCGGCGAGGGTCGCGCTGGACTGGAGCGTGTTCGCTTGCGACTGCGCTTGCAGCCCCACGTAGAACGTGAAGATGGCGTTTTTCTTCGGCGGGTAGTCGGCAGACATTAGTGGAGCACCCCTCTACGCCGGAGCAGTCGCACAGTCCGGAGCAGCACGGCCTTCAGGTCAGGCAGCGCCTTCACCAGCTCGGCGTCAATGAAGGTGGCATCGGTCGCGTCCTGCTGCCGCTCCTCTCTCTCCCGGAGCACGGCCGCTTCCTCCACCGTGGCCGGACGCTGCTCGACTATCGCCCCGGTACTGTTGCGCCGGAGGTACTCGACCACGCCCGCGACGCGGTTCAGTTCCTCGGAAGAAACCTTGGCGCCGCTTGTCCACGTTTCTGAGAGGATCATCTAAACTCTCCGAACACCGACATAGATAGGGTTGTCTGAGAGTGATGTGCCGCCAGCAGTGAATGTGGCTGGCAGAGCGGCGAAGACACGGGCCACACTGACACCCCCGAAGAAGTTGCCGCCTACCGTTAGGCCGCGCGGCAGGTGTGTCCGCAGCCCGCGTAGAATCTGTGGTGCACCATCACTCGTGATGACCAGCCAGTAGAGCGTGTTGGCGACGAGGGCAATTGATGTGAAGGTAACGGTTTTATCTGTGACGGCGTCCACGGCGAACGTCCCCGAATCCTGGAGCAGCGTGCCGGGATAGATCGTCCCGTCGTCTGCGTAGACGCCCATGCGGCCAAGCTTCCCAGCGACAGCCGCGCCGTTGATAAAGGTATAGAGGGCATCGATATTGAACGCGGTTGTAATGGGCAGAATTGGGGAGGCATAGAGCGTGTCGGCGACGAGCGTCAACGTGGTGTTACTCGATCCCGCCCAGCCGAGGCCATGGACGATGCTCCCGGCCTGCCGGTAACGTCCGTAGGCGTTGTCTCCGCCGCCCCCTCCTCCCGGCGTGTAGATGCTGACCACTAGTAGCCTCCCCAGATAGCGTCAAGGTAGAAGGGCACGAGACCTACTTCGGTGCGGCTGCGGCCGCCTCATTCAACATCGCCGTGATGAGGGCCTTCAGATCACTGAGTTGCCGCTGTCTGTCGTAGGTGCCCAGCGGGGCCAGGCCAGCAACCTTCGGCCCGTTGATGCTCTGCGGCCATTGTGGTCCGACGGGAGCGGGTGGCCCGGGGGGTCCTGCCGGTCCGACGGGGCCCCGTGGCCCGACAGCCCCCTGCGCCCCCTGCAAGCCGACCGATCCTGCCGGGCCCTGCGGTCCGGCTTCCCCGGCCACGACCCGTGGCTCGACGGGGACGGGAGGAAGAACTTCACTCACCGCCCTTTTCCAGAAAAGCAACTTCATCCCTAGTCCCCCAGTATTGTGAAGCCCAGCTTCAACTCGTCCACCGCGTACGTCGGCCCGCCGCGCGTCACGAGCTGCCCGAAGAGCTTCCCCAGTGGCGCGTCGTACAAAAAGCCGATATTCGTCTTGGTGAAGACCTGTTCTCCCGCGAGGTTGGAGTAGTCCGCCGCGGCGATGGAGATGTGCCCGGCGAACTTCCTCCAGTCAACATCGACGAGGTCAAACGCGGCATTGTCTGCCACCCCGGTGAAATCCTCGCCGAAGAACAGGATATCGAAGGCGACCCCCTGGTCGGTCAGATCGACCCCCAGCACCGTCTGGATGAACCCGCTGGGTGGTACGACTATTGACCACTGCGTGCCGAGGGCGTCCGCTGTGGTGTACAACGTCGTTGATACCCCCGGCACGGTGAACAGTGGTATGTGGACAGTCCTGCCCGCCATTACCACCGCACCCTTCTCCGTCACTCGTAGGGGATGGTTGCCGGTGGCTGGGTCAAACCCAGCCACCAAGCACTCCCCGTGTTCGTCGTGGTACGCCATTGTTTAGAACTCCGTCTCAGGAATCTCCGCCCAGCCGATGCTCCAGAGCCACGACGGACCCGTTGTCGCCGCGTAGGTGAAGACCAACAGCGACGCCGGGCCGGTCAGGTAGATCGGCGCGGGTGGTCGCCAAACACCCTCGTCCGCGAACGGCAGCGGGATGTCAGTCGCGACCAACGCCACATCCTGCATGATCGTCTGGTGGTAGAGCGACTGGGCCCGAGACGCCGCGGGCGCGACAATCGCTGAACCCCCCGTACTGTACAAGGTACAGAGCGGGGTCACCGGATGGTCACTGCGCGTCGAGCGGATGGTCTCCGCCGTACCTCCGGAGGTGTAGCGCGAGATGATGTCGAATGACACCGCCACGCTGATGTTACCACCGGCCACTGTACCAGCCTGCTGGAGCATCACCCAGAGCGGGAGGGCCACCGTACCGTTCGGCACCTCCAACAGTAGGGTTGGGGTCGTCGCCGCGAAGGAGGTCGCCCCAACGATCACGTCGTTCTCATCCGCGTCCGAGGAGACGAAGATTCGTCCCTCCCGCGCGAGTGAGTCCAAGTACGTAGCGCTGAACAGCGCCCCGTTCGGCGTGACAGCCGCATAGCGGTAGGTGTCCTTCGCGCTGCGCGGCTGCGCCGATGCATTGTGTACCACTCCTCTAATGTCACTCATCTTGTTCTCCTTACCAGCTATATTTCTAGAGCCGGTCTTATGCTCTACGTTGCCAAACGCGAACGTAGTCGATGTCGAAGTTGCGCGAGGCGCTCACCGCGCGGTTCTGCGCCATGATGTAGGGGGTCAGCTTGACAGTCTTCGTCACGCCGTTGGCCTGGTAGCCGACCGTCCCGTGGACGATGTTGTCCCAGATGACATTCCCGCTGGCGTCCTTTATCCAATAGCGGATGTTGTCATCCACCGCCCCGCAGCCGTACGTCATGTAGGTCGTCGCGAGGATACCGACCCCTGCTCCCGGTTGTACGATGGTCGCACCGACCGTCGCCTTCACCCCATAGCCCCGCACCTGTGTGTCCTGGTCGGTGTCACCCAACCAGCAGAAGCCGTCCGCCGCGGTGTAGGTCGGCGTTGCAACTGTCGGGCTGTTGACGATGCCATCGGCTGTCAGCGTGTCGGTGAAGCCCACCTCGAACTTGATGGTCGTCACCGCGGAGGCTTTCACCCTCGCCTCCACCGCGCAGTTGAGGTCGCCCCGGAACATCAGGCCCATCTTCAAATCCACACCTGAGTTGTCCGTCGCCCCGGTGACGAAGCGCATCGCGCCGTTGGGTTCATCCGCGAGGATGGCACCGAGGGTGCCCCCCGTCGAGATCAACTCGGTGAACCACGGGGCGTTCTGTACATCCCCCGCGGTGATGTCCTGTCGGGCTGCTCCCAGGAAGTCATCGTGGTACATCACGATGTCGGGGGAGAAGAACTCCATGTAGTCGTATTTCGCCCCGCGGATGAGCCTCTTCATCCGGGTCAGGGACTGGTCTGTTAGAACGGTATCTACCATGTCAACTCTCCTGTGGCATTGTCTTTAGGCCACACTAGAGCTCCCAGCCGTCTAGCCAGGAACCCTTCTCATTGATCGTTTCCTTGATGATCTCATCGTCAATCTCAACGACGAGGGGCTTGTGGGTGATGAACATCGGTGCATAGACCATGTAGATGTCCATCCCCGGGTGGGAGGTCACCCGCGGGTCACGGGAGGATAGGGTGAACTCCGAGTCTTTGTTCGGCCTCCACAAGCGACGGAGGCTTGTCTCGTTCTCCGCCTCGTGGACGATCTTCATCTTCACGATGAGCGGGGGACCCTTCTCCGTCCACCCTTCTGTGATCTCCCCGGCGAGGAACTTCCTCACCATCATCCTGCCATGGTCCTTCAGGCGGGACTCCTCCCAGGAAGGGTTTCCGTAGAAGAAGCCCCGCCGTACCGCGAACTCGGTATAGGATGAGGGTTTTACCTTGATGACGGTCATGCGGCGACCAGGGCCCTTGCCTGTGCCACATACTTCATCCGCTTCAGAACAACCTCCTCAGGAAGGGGCTTGCGCCTGTCAACAATCGGTGTGGGACACCTGTTTTCCCACGCCTCAATTGCCAGTTCTGCCAGTGTTCTCTTGATCTTCAAGTACGGCATCACCTGTTTCAGAATTGCTACCGCAGGATTACCGACAGTAGACCAGGCCCATTCCTGTCTGTGCTTCAAGCGGAGTGGTCGCCCCACCTTGAAGACACTTCCGCCGAAGGTTTCCGACATCCACCGGATTACCGGCTCGTTGGTGTTGTAGACGGTCAGTTTCGAGGTCAAGTTCCCGTGTTTCTTCGACACGGAGATCATGATCGAACCTTCACCGTCTATCATCCCAGCCATGTACGCCAGATCAGTATCGGAAACCATTGACCTTTACCCCCAAGGAACTTAGAGGCCCTTCAACCAAATTGCGTGGTCGTCGCGCATCTCAGCTCCCATGTAGAAGCTGTGCGCGATGTACTGTTTCGTGTCTGACTCGATGTCCTTCACTGGGCCCTCGACGCGGAGCATCTCCTTCGAGATCACCGCGACGGCCTCCCGCTGCCACACGCCGTTGTCGTGGCCTGCCGCGTTCGTCCCCTCGATGTTCGTCGAGGTGTGGACGGACAGACCGTGGATGCTTCCCGCGAAGCCGATCCCCCGGTCCGTCGGCAGCGAGCCGACTGCCCGCGCGTAGTCCGCATTGGTGAACCGCTCGAACTTCTTCAGGTTGTTGTCCTCTGCGGCTGACAATGCCATGAAGCGGTCGTTCCTCGGCGCGTTGGCGTCGTTGAGGTACTGGACACACCGCATGATGTTGTCTTCCGTGACCGGAACGGCCAGTGAACCCTCCGTCTGGGAGAAGTTGTCGATGAACCCCGCGAAGTAGGTGTCCATCTCCAGGGCCACCTCGTAGGCGACCTTGCCCACCCAAGCGTCGAACAGTCCCGGGTGACCGAGGATGTCCGCCTCGTGGGTTGTGGCGAACGCCTTGTAGAAGTGTCTCCATGCACCGGACGCGGGGATGAGCCGCTGGGTCATCATCACGCCCGCCCGGAAGGTCAGGTTCGAGTTGACGTCTGACACGTCGGAGTAGGACTCCGCGGCCTCGGCGAAGTTGTCCACGCCGTCCACCTTCACCAGGTCGAAATTCTTCCCGCCCGCTTCGGCCTCATACCGATGGTCGAAGAGCGGCACGAGGATGAGGTTCTTCTCCCTCGCGTTCAGGAGGATTTTCGACCACAGTTCAGGGATGGTCCCGTCAACTGTAGTCTTCGTTGTTAGTGCCATGAGCTATCCCTCTGCTTCCTTCTCCTGAATCTTCTTCAGGAGGAGGGTGGAAAGGGTCCTCGTGTCCCCCTTCGAGTACGCCTCGTCAATGACCGCGCGTTCCTTCTGCGCGGGCGTTGGGGAGGGCAGGGAGGACCTTTTTGTGTCTACCGAAATCTTAGATGAGGGTGTCTTTCCCCCATCGGCGGGGTCGTCTGCCAGGCCCTTCGTGAACGTCTCCAAGGCTTTAGCGTAGTTACCGGATTCCCAGTAAGCCACGGCAACCCTGTCCTCGTTGAAGTCCGCGTCGTGCTCGATCTCCAGTGCGGAAATCTCCTTCAAGGCAGCAGTCTCCTGCTGAACCCTCGCACGAACGGTCTTGCCCTTCTCCAGGTGTGCGGACATGGCTTCCGAGAGCTTCTCGTCGCCTGCGGAGCCTTTCAGCACTTCCAGGATGGCATCAACCTTCTCGTCGAGAAGCGCCACTCTCGACGCAGCCTCCTCACCGCCTATACGGGTGTCTGCCGTCCGTTGAGCCCGCGCCAGCTTCCGCTGGAGCTTCTGATACTCCGAGAAGGGTATCATTTTCTCGTCGGGCGACGTCACTTCCGTTTCGGTTTCCGTAGGGGAGGTCTTCCCCTCGTTATCCGTGGCGGGGGTTGGGTCTTTCTCCATGACGGTCTCCTTCCGCGGTTATTGAGGGGCTTGCACCCGGCATTTCCCGCTGTTCCGTATGTCTCTATTGTAGCACGGATGTTCTAGGGAGTCAAGGGGGGGGGGGGGGGGGG
>ERZ1292637.125-Hain-H14-01um-R3-125-length-47693-cov-13_pt2 | contig 47445 bp, 68 predicted proteins | sample MGYA00564405_ERZ1292637 | MGnify/ENA primary metagenome ERZ1292637 (study PRJEB36523, sample SAMEA6512645) | groundwater metagenome | collected 2019-01-09 | study: AquaDiva: Metagenomics assemblies of 32 groundwater samples | reverse complement strand
CCGGGAAGGCCACCTTGACGTTTCCACCATGGGCAATACTGCCAGCCCACAGGATGGTGGGCGTAGGCCGTGGAGGGGCCAGTTGCACCTGCCAGTCATCCGGGTCGTAACAGTTGGGCAGGACGGCTACTGGCCACTTTTCAGGCAGCACCTTGCGGTACTCGGCGGCCAGGTAGGGCGTGCTGACGAACAGGCCGTTGAGGTGCTGGACGGCCTCCTGGAAGCGGCTGGGGAAGTCGTCAGCCTTCTGGCGCCGGGCCCAGAGGTCGCCGCCGCTGATGTGGCGCCCAGGCTGCCACCCCCGGAGGGTCATCACCCGGATGGCTTCGGGGCCGATAGGCACCTGTTCGAAGCACTCCTCGGGGGTGCGCGGCCGGAAGGCGTCGTAGGCGCCGTGCTCCTGGGGGAGGATGCGCACTTCGTCGTCCAGGTCCATGACGCAGGGGACGGCGGTGTGGCGGCGCCAGGCGATGAGGGCCTGCTGCTCTACGGGCGAGGCGAACCAGCCGAAGATGGCCAGGTCGGCCCATCCCAGGTCCGCTGCTACATCCCAGCACTTGCCGTGACCTGCCAGGACGCGGTCCCAGGTGGCCCAGTGGGGGTAGGTGCGCGTTTGCCAGCCGGCTTCGCGGGCGAGGTAGCGGGCGGGAATCCACTGGCGGTAGGCGCCGACGGCGCTGTTGGCCTTGTGGGTGAATAGGACCTTCAAGGCTTCACCTTGGGCGGGGGTGTCAGAGTTATGGGCCAGTCCTCCTGATGCCGAAACATCCCGCACCAGTCATCAGGTTGCACCAGGGGCCAGCGGCCTAGATCTGGGGGGCGGGTAGGCGGCGACCGGCGGCAGGCACCCGCATCGTCGTTGTGGGCGTCCCGGGGCTGGAAGTAGTAGCAGGCCTTGCAGGCCACTCCGTAGGGAGCGCTCATCGCTTAACCTCCACAGCGAATTCGCGGCATTCCTCAGCGAGGAAAGCCAGCCGGGGGCATCCGAAGAGGTGCGGACCTGGGAAGGAGCCGCAGGTACAGGGAACAGCCTCTGCTGCCTTGTAGGCCTGTGCCTTCCGTTCCTCGAACTTGGGGTGCTGATAGATTGTCATACTGCGACCTCGCTGACCCAGACGTAGGGGAGGTTCAGCTGCGCCAAAGCCCGGAACTGGTACAGGTTCTCCCGCAGGCCGTTGTCCACGCCCTCACCGGTGAAGTGGCCATGGGCCTGAATCACGGGCAGGATAGTGTGGGGGCGGCCGATGCGGTGGTCAGGGGACAGGACGTAACGGCGCAGGCCCAGGGGGATCGTGAGCGTATTGCGGGGGTGGTCGGCAATGGTCCAGCCGGCCTGGGCCAACGCAACGTAGGTCCCCAGGGAGGCAATCCAGTGCGGAGCCTTAAAGACGCAGTGGAAGAGGGACTCCTCAGCATTGTGCTCCAGGCCTGCAGCCAATGCAGCGGCCAGGACTTCCTGGGTGCGGGCCTGGGTCCAGTCAGCGCACTCGGGGCCGTCATGGGTCCAGCCATGGACAGCCAGTTCGAGCCAGGGGCGGTTGGCGGCGGCGCGCAGGGTGTTGGGGCTGGTCCGGGCGGGAATGGTGAACAGGGTCGCCCGGAAGCGGCCGCCGCTCTCGGCGTGGAGGTGGTCCAGGAGAGGGAGGGCCCAAGGGGCCACTGTGTCGCTGAAATCGTCGATGTCTACCACCACCACGTCAGGCATCAAGTTCAAACCTCCACCAGCCCCACGCCTTGCACGTTAGGCACCGCCACGATATGCGGTGCGAGGCGTCAAAGGGGTCCGCAAGACCCTGTACGCTCAGTTGAGGGTGCCATCGGACCCAGTGGCGCGCACGCATACACCGGCCCAGGTGCGCGAGCCGAGGGTGCTGGGTCGGCCTAGCCATCGTGGCTTCCGTCGTTCATGGCCTGGGGCTGGGCGCCATAGTCCCGCTCCGGGGTGCGCAGAACCGTCCCGCCGCAGCCCATCATGTTGCAGAGCCAGGAAGGCGGCAGCGTGCCAGGGCGGTAGTGAATCGTGCCGCTGCACTTCTGGCAGGTCCAGGCGCGCATGGGGCCGGTGTATTCAGGCATTGTAAGTGCCCTCTCGAATCTCGGCATTTGTGAGCCCTTGCGGATCTCCCCTGTTGACCCACACCGCGTAGAACCGGCGGCGGCACGTGGTGCAACTGAAAGGGTAGCCGTGGTCAAGGACATATCCGGGACCCTCAACAACGGTATGCGCTCCGCAGTAGGGACAATAGTGACCCGTCAATTCAGGCATCGAGAAATTCCCGCAAGCGGGCGATGCGTTGATCGACATACCCCGGAGGCTGTACCCAGTAGGTACAACCTGAAATCCCCTGCACGAATTGCAGGTGGCATATCGCATCCTCAACCAGGAGGTGTGCGGGCCGCGTGTACCCTATGTCGCGCACCTCGCGCAGCTCAACACTTACTGGTTTCCAGTTAAGCACTCAGAACCTCCTCGGAAGTCAGTTGCTTCCGGGCTATGGCTCCCACCGCTAACCAGGCCGGGTCCACCCACACCTCCACCTGGCCGAAACCGGCCCGGTGCAACAGGCGCTTGAGGCCGGCGGGCGTCAGGCGCCAGTAGTCAGGGTCGCTGCCGGGTTGGCCGTGGGGTGGGTAGCAGAAGGGCATGTCCACGAGGCAGCAGCCGCCGAGGGCTGTCAGACGCCACAGGCTGATGACAGCAGCTTCCAGCTCCCAGATGTGCTCCAGCACCTGGGAGCAGATGACCAGATCGAATGGCTGCACGCACAAGACAGGTGACCAGGTTAAGGTCAAGTCCAAGACCAGGTCGGGCTTCAGCGCGGCATCCTTGTCGGCAGTCTGGTAGATGCCACCCTCAGCCAGCCGCACGAACTCCCGGTTGGCTCCGGGTGGGTCATCGCCCGCGATGCCAATCTCCAGCACCCGGTGGGCGGGTGGGAGGCTTCGGGTTACCTCAGCCATCTTGGCGCGGATCACACGGCGGGTGGGGGTCACTTGGGGGGCTCCTGCGAGACGTAGAACGACGTTTGAAATGCCTCCACGATTAGCGGTTGCACCTCAGTACGCATTACGGTCCTGATGGCGTCGTACAGCGGCGCCGTGCGAATCAGCCGGGCCTCAGCGCCCTCCGCACGAATGCGGGCATCGTGCAGCAGGTTTTGAGTGTCTGCCAGACGGCGCTCGAAGCCTAGAACGGCCTCGATTAGCTCCGTCTTGCTGTGCTGCTTCCAAGCAGCCGCACCCTCTAAAGGGGCATCTTTCGCATAGTCCCACGGTTCCCGATCCGCGTCAATTAACGGGTGCGGAAGTGGAACACCAAGCTTCGACCCTTGCGGCTTACGGTGTTGCTTCATGAATCACCTCGGGTTTGCGGACGACCAGAATGGCCTGGCGCTCCGGGTTGTCCAGGATACGCGGCTCCAGAAAGTGCCAGCCATTGAAGTGCCGCAGGATCACATCAGGCGCCTGCACAAAACCGGTGTGGCTGGGGTTCTGAGTGGGGAAGGCGGCTTCCAGCGGGACCACGATGAACAGGACACCGCCGGGGCGCAGGAGGGCCCCCAGGGCGGCGCATGCCACCGCGTGGTCCCGGGCGTGTTCCAGTACATGGCTGACAAAAAGACCATCGTAGACTCCAGTGCTGTAAGGCGGGTCGTGCATGTCGCCGACCTTCGCCTTGCAGCCGCACGCCTGAGCCACGCGCACCTTCTCGGGGTCCAGGTCGAAGCCCTCGGCGTCGTAGCCTTGGCGGGTGAATTCCTCCAGCTCCAGGCCATCATTGCAGCCTGCACAGCAAACGCGGCAGGTTGCGTCTGGGGCAATTTGGGCTTCCTGGAGTACACGGCAGCACTCGCGGACGTAGGCTACAGCACGGTCGCCGTAGGGGGTCCAGCGGGACCAGGCGCTGCCGGCGCACTGGAGAGCGGTGTAGGCCGTGAGGTCACCGCGGAGAGCAGCGGCAACCTGCTCATCGGGGTGCGTCACGGTAGCTTGCATTGAGCTACATCCTCGCCTCGAAGGGCCATGATGGCTGCGCAGTTCTGCTGGTAACAGTACACCAACTGGTCAAGGGTTGGGGCGATGCTCACCAGACACACCGGGGGGCGGACGAGGCTGCCGGCGCACGCGCCCATCGCTATCGAGAGTAAAAGCGTCAGTGTCCAGGCGGCTACTAGCAACCGCATCCTCGACCTCCTGTTGCAGGGTCAGGGCCCGCTCAGACTGGCGGGCGCGTTCCTTGTTGCGGCCCTGGAAGTAGGCAGCGGCCCACAGGACGACTAGCACGCCACCGATTCCCAGGGCCACAATTCCCCATTCCATGCCCATTGGTATCACCACTTCCGTACCAGGGACCACACCCAGTCCCACAGAAGGAACAGTAGCATAAGCCTTACCTCTTCCGCTTCAGGGATCGCAGCCACAGCCACAGGAAGAACAGCGGATACAGTACGATGCGCCCCAGGGCGTCAATCACGGCTTCTCCTGGAACAGGCCGGTCAGGATGGCCACCACGGCGCCGGCCCCGGCGGCCAAGGCGGCCTTCCCTCCAGTGCCGCTGGCGTAGGCGGCCCCGAAGGCAGCGATGAAGGCGACCAGGACGTTGGTCAGCACTTTTACAAGTCCTGCGAACATGTGGTTCACCTCCCCTCAGGCGGGTAGTCGAAGTATTCAGCAGGCCATTGATGTAGTGCGCGGTAGCAGTCTCTGCATCGTAGCGTGTAGGTTATGAAAGAGTAGTCCATATAGACCCGTGGGTGCCTCCCAAGCCAACATCGGATGCGTTGCCACATGGTACCTCCTACACGATCAGGGCGCGCTCCTGCGCCCGTTGGGCATCCGGGACGTTCCCAAGGTGCCGTACCAGAATATCCTCTGCGTGGCATAATGTCCACCCATGGTCTCTAGCAAATGCGCTGAATTCGGCGTCCTGGAAGCCGTGGGCGGGGGCTGGGGTGATCCAGTGGCCTGCGGCCCGCAGCGCCTTCCAGAGGGCAGCGGGGGCGAGGTTCACGGCGCCGCCGAGGTGCTTGACGGTGCCGAGGCGGCGGGTGAAGTCGCGGCCGGTGCGGGAGGCGCCGCCAGGGTGCTGCACCAGGCCAAGCACGTGCGGGCTGATGGCGGCCTTTTCGGGGCAACGGGTAGCGAGGCGCTCGAGCCAACGGGGCGTCATGCACACCACGTCAGGGTCCCACTTACAGGCCCACGTGTGGAAGTCCCCAGCCAGGATCACGTCCAGGAGGTGGTTACTGCCGCGGCTGATGCCAATGTTGGCGGGTTCCAGGCGAAGGTAGTGGAGGCGGCCTTCACGGTAGGTATCGGCCAGCCACTCGGCGGTGCCGTCGGTGCTCCCCTGGTCCAGGACGTAGTGGAAGTAGGGCGCCTGCGTGTGCTGCCAGAGGCTCTGGAAGCTGCGCTGCACATCGTACAGGCGATTGTGGGTCAGGGACCAGAGGGCGGGTTGGCCCAGGGCCGAGCGGCCGATGTTGCCCTGGCCGTGCCAGTAGTAGGTGGTCAGGACCTCGGGGACGTTCGTCACCCGCATGTCGGCCACGGCGGCCCGCTGCATCAACTGCCAGTCGGCAGCCCGGCGACACCCTTCGTCCCAGCCCCCAAGGCGCTGGATCGCCTGGCGCGTGTGGAGGATGTCGCTGGTGTCAACCCAGTTTTCGTAGCGGATACGGCGCGGGTCCCACGGGGTGATTTGGTGGATGCCCCAGGGCATTTGGGCGCCGAGGAGCGGGGGCGACGGGTGGGGGTAGACAGGGTCGTTCGCGTAGGTGCGCGCCGCGTAGGCAAAGTCCGCTTCGGCGTCCGTACCCGCTGCAACCAACCGCGCCAGGTGATCTGGGTGCCACTCGTTGTCGTCGTCGAGGTAAGCCACGAAAGGGGCAGAACCAGCGCGAATCCCAAGGTTCTTCGGGACACACTGGTAGCCGTCGTTTTGCGACGTGCAGAGGTAGCGGACACGGGGGTCCTCCTTGGCAAAGGTGCGGACCACCCGTGCCGTGTCGTCGGGGCTGGCGTCGTCGCAGATCCACAGCACTAGATCCGCGTGCGTTTGGGCCAGAACGCTGCGGATGGCGCGGGGCAGGAAGTGCTGGGCGCGGGCGTAGGTTGAGATCACAACATCAACAAGCGGCATGGGTGCCTCGTGTCAGCAGGGCAACGCGCAGGTCCCAGGAGCAGTGGGTGGTCGGGTCGGTGCACGTCAGGGACGCGGTCTTCACCTGCCAGCCCAGTTTCTGCGCCATGGCGTTGACCTGGCGCACCGTGGGGATAAGGGGATGCAGCGGGCTGTGGTCCCAGGATTCGTCTGGAGTCGCGAGCAGGACGCAATCCCGGGCAACGCGGGTCAGCTCATTCAGGGCAATCCAGGGCGACAGGGCGTGCTCAAACGTGTCCTTGCAGAAGACCGCGCTGAAGGCCCCGTCACGGAAGGGCAGGCAGTGCATATCCGCGACTACGACACCGTGCCGGTGGCGGCAAGCGGGAAGCAGTCCTCCAGCATTCAGCGTGACGCCAACGCTGCCTGGGAAGTAGGCCAGTTCCGTGCCATCGCCGCAGCCAACGCACAGGATGGGATGGTAGGCGGCAAGCAGGGGCGCCAAGGCCCCAATCGCGGCCCTGTGGCAGCAGGAAGCCATGACCTCGTCCTGGCTGGGCTGGCGCCAGGCTTTCCAGAGGTCAGGCGTCATTGCTCAACTCGCGGTAGATCGCCTGCACGTTGCGCACCCAGTTGGCGTTCAGGTTGGTGGGGTCGTTGGCGGCACCTTGGGGAGCCCAGCGGGCGCCCAGGAACTCGATGAAACCTGGCCGCACCTTGGCGAAGTCACTCAGGGCATGCGTGATCGTGCGGCAGGTGACTTCCAGGGCTTTGCTCAGGGTGGCAACCTCTGGCAGGCTGCACTGGACGGCGCGGATAATAGCCTGCTCGCCACCTTCAGCATCTACGATGGCCTGAATGAGCACCGGCTCCAGGCCAAAGTGGCGGGCAGCTGTGCGAACGGCGGGAAGGATAGTTCTCATGCACGCTTCCATTCCCGCGGCATGGGCGCGCGCCGGAGTTCTGCATCTGCCGCGACATGGCAGGCGCGGCAGAGGGTGGCAATATTCGCGGGCGCATTGTTGCGCACGTTCCCGTCGCGGTGATGGGCGTCCACCGGGAGCGCGCCGCAGCGCTCACAGAGCCACTGGCGATGCTTGCGGGCGCGGAAGCGGAGGGCGCGTAGGGAGACAGTAGCCTTACGTGGGCCGCGGGCGCGCACCTCGCACGGGCGCGAGCAGAAGCGGCGGCGTTGAAAGTCACGCAGGTTCTCCCACGCACCGGGGCGCCAGCGTTTGCGGAGGAGCAGGGTGCCGCATGGGCAGCACGGGGTCATGGAGTGCCCCGCGTCATGGGCCGTCCGGTGTCCGGGTCGCGCCAGCTCTGGACGATTTGCAGGATAGCGTCCACGCCGCGGCGGCGGAGGCGGCCGATCACCTCGTGTCCCTGGGACGTAGGCTCCCGCACGAACTCCAGGCCGCGGCGTTCGATGCCTGGGGGTGGAGCGCCCATGCGGCAGACCCAGGGGTGCTGAGCCGTCTCGCCGCAGCGGGCGCAGCGCCACTCGTACCGGCTGCGCTGGGGGATATCGCCGACGGGGAGAGCGCAGACCTCATGCGCGCCGTAGAAAAGGGCGGCGCGGTGGGTGTCGGCGTCGCCTCGGGCGTCGTCGTGCAGGTACACGTGGACCTGGCTGGGATCACGGGCCAGGCGGCGGATGCGGCGCAGGAGGTCACCTGGGAGCACTACTATCCCCCTTCGGAAGAGTCCAGCTCGCTGTTCCGCTGCAGAAGGGGCAGATCATGAGCCAGCACCCATTGCAACACGTGTCCCGTCCGGGAAAGTGCACCTGGCGGCCATAGCGCTGGATGAACCACTTTACGAACCAGCGGGGAATCACGCTAGCGCTTGGGCTTCATGGGCATGCCGGGCGGGTGCTTGGGCATGGCGGGGTAGGCGGACTTGGGCTTGCCGGACTTGTGGGGCACGGGGTCACCTCCTTGTAGGGTAGGGGTTGAAGGGGGCTTTGTTAACGTAGGGCCCCCAGACTACGGGCCGGCGGCCGCAGCCGCCGTGCCTGCTGGTAGAATATGGTGCCTCCAGGATTGGCTGTCAAGACCTTATGCCCAGATGGCAGTGGCCCCATAGATCTCCCACACGGCGCTGGCTCCCACGCTGGCGCTGATTTCCAGGGCGAAGGTGCGCTGAGATAGGCGCGGGATGTACGGGTGGGTCTTGTCGGTCTCCTGACCCTCATACTGCGGGGCCTTGCCCATGCTGAACGTCTCGTCCTGGCCGCTGGTCCAGAGGCTGGCGATGGCGACACCGGCGGCGGACAGGGCGGTGGGGCTGTTCAGGACGCCGCTGACTTGCTGGGCTGCGATGTAGCCGGCGCTGGCGGTGGCGTTAGGCAGGCCGGCCATGTTAGCACTGGCAGGAGCCGCCAGGCCGCCCGCGTACGCCTTGCTGGCGTCTAGGGCCACCTCGTAGATCTTGCAGGTGCCAGAGATGATCGGAGTTACGCCCGCGCTGGCCGCACTGATGAAGTGGTGCAGGACGACAGCGGATAGGGCACGCCCGATGCCGGCGGCGTCCACCTCGATGGGCAGCGGTAGGGTCAGGATGACGTTGGTATCGGCGCCCTTCAGCAGGGCGTACTCCAGCGCCATAACCCCGCTGGACTTGCGGCCCAGGCGCCAGTCTGCCGAGGCGTCGCCGACGAAGGCGGTGGGTGGAATGAACTTATAAACCGGCACTCGGAATCGCCTCCTTTGGTAGGGCCACGGCTGGGGCCCGTACAGGCACCCCAGCCGCCCCCAGTGTTTACTGGTTACAGGCTCGTGTACCGCTCGTGCCGCAGCAACCCGCGCTTCTGGTCGCTGGCCGTAGTCAGGAACAGCGGCAGGAAGATGACCTTCCAGCCCAAGGTCGCGCGCTGGTTCAAGGGGTCCTCGGTGCCACCGCTGCCGAGCGGCTTCACGATGACCTGCGGGTTGGCGAGGTTGCCCCCGCCTCCGCCCTGGACCTGCACCACTCCGAAGGCGTCCTTCCCGAAGGCCATGATGTCGCTGTAGGGCACCGTGTCGGTGCTGGAGGCCTTCGAGCTGGTGAATACGTTCGTGGACTCGAAGATGCGGAAGCCAAACAGGTCCCGCAGGTAGCCGTTGATGACGCCGTCCTTGCCGGCGGCCGTGTCCTGCCCGCCCTGCTTGAAGATGTCGTGCCAGCCGCCTGCGGAGGTATCCACCATCAAGTCGTAGGTGTTGGACGGGTGGATAACCAGGGCGTAGCGGTTGCCGCCGTCGAAGACGCCCGGAACATCCTGGGCGCGCAGCATGCTGTACAGGCGGCGAAGGTGCTCGGCAACCAGGCCGGCGGTCGCGGCGCTGCTGATGCTGTCCTCCAGAGTCGTCACGGCGCTGGCCGAGGCGCGGTACTCGTCCCGGATGAGCTGGTCGATGGTCAGCCGGGCGCTGTACTCGAACTCCTGGCTGATCCAGTCCAGGTCGATGGCCGTCATGGTCATCAGGTCGGACTTGGCCACCCAGTCACCGTAGATCTTCACGACGCCGCTGACCAGCTCCGAGGAGACCTGGCTGCCGTTCGGGGTGATGCCCTCGGTGAGGGCGGTGGTCTTCGCGCCCATCCGCACAGGACGGTTGAACACGATGGTCTTGCCGTAGTTCCGTGGGATGGAGCGCTGCTGGCCCATCTTGTAGAGCTGGAGGTTCGCGCGCAGGCGATCCAGCATGCGCTTCTCGAACCAGACGGGCAGCAGGGTGGTCTGGTTGGTGGTGATGGTGCTAGCAGAGATGGACACCGCTGGTCACAACCTTTCAGGGCCCAGGCGGGTCCGTGACGCCTATCGGTCAGGCGCCACCCCACCGGTGGCCTGCATGAGGGCCAAGAGCTGCTTCTCGGACAGTTGGTACGGGTCCAAGCTGCCCGCGGCAACGGGGGCGGAAGCTCCAGGGCCGGAGGTGCCCGCAGCGGCCCGTTCGGCCGGGCTGCTGGCCCGCACGGCATGCCCACGCAGGCGCCGGACTTCCTTGGCGAGCGCGGGTCCGAGTTCCACCCACATGCCTTCTTCTGGCGTCAGGTAGGGGCGCTCCCGAAGGGAGGCCTGACGCCTGCGAATCTGCGGCAGGAGGGCATCGACCGGGATGTCCGGGTGCTCCTGGCGCAGGCGATCCAGCATGCGCTGCTCCTCTTGGGAGAGTTGGGCGGCGGCGACGGGGGCGACGGCGGCACCGACGGCCTGGGTGACCTTCAGGGTGGTCAGGCGGTCGGTGAGGTCTGCCACCTCGGCCATGGTTGCCGCCTGGCCGATCTGGGCCTTGAGGGCGGCAATCTCGGTGTCGAGGGTTGCGGGCTGGGGGCTGGGCCGTTCGGCGGCAGGGGCACCGGGAGCCGGCTCCGCAGCGCGCAGCGGCACCTTGTAGTGCTCCGCCAAGAAGGCCAGGGCGCCCTGCGGGTTGGTGGCGAACGCCTTGTGCATGGCTGCAAGCTGAGCCTCGGCATCGCTGGCGCTCTGGGTCTTGGTGCGGGCTTGGGCCAGCACGTCGGTGAGGGCCGGGCGCACTAGGTCGCGCAGTTCCTCGGGGATGCGCTCGAGGTAGGGCGCCAGGTCGTCGGCGGCGGCTGGGGGGGCGGCTGGGGGCGGGGCTCCAGGCGGCACCGCGCCTGCGGGGTCCGTCGCGGGCGCCGGTGCGTCCACCAGGGCCAGGGCCTCTACCAGCGTCTTGCCCTCAGCGAGGGCCTGTTCCATGACTTCGGCGTCGGTTGCCATGCGTCTCCTCAGCGCGGGGTGGCGGCATCCCGCAGGATAGTGGTGGCAGCGTCCATCAGGGACGCGGGACCTTCAAGTAATTGACGACATAATCGGGCGAAGGCCCTGTCAGTGTCGGTGGCGCTGCCATCCTCCATGCGACGATACAGCGCATCCCGGGTGCGTGTCAAGTGGGCGGTCAGGATAGCCCAGCCCGGGTGCTCGACGAGGCCCTGGAGGTTGGCGTGCAGTTCGCCGGCCTGGGCGGATTCCTCACGGGCTTCCAAGGCGCGTTTGGCACGAAAGCCGCTCAGGAGCCAGTCGGCGGTGTTCATTCATCCTCCTCAACTGTCCAGCCGTCCATTTTCACTACTTGGCAGGGCAGCATGATACCCGCCAGGTGCCGGTCGCAGTGCCAGCCACCAGTCACGTAATTGAATTCGGTAGCAAGCCGCTGGTGGATGTTGCACCAGAACTTCACGGGGCGCCTCCGGGGCCGGCGAGCAGCGCGCCGAGGCCCCACCCGATCAGGGTGCCGGCCAGCACGAACCACGCTGCCTTGAGCCACATACTTAGCTGCCCTGTCCTGCGGCCAACATCGGCAATGCCCCACCCGCCGGCTGCGGCCCACCCTCGAACGACTGCACGCTGTCCCGATCCAGGCCGCCGCCCTGCGCGGCTTGCATGGCTTGGAGCAGCATGCCCTGGGTGTCCATGGGGGCACCACCAGGCGGTTGCAGCAGGAACTGCTCCGGGTGGGCCAGCTCCGCCACGTCCGTCATCATGGCCATCTTGGCGGCGACCAGGGGGATGTTGAGGGGGACGCCCATCTTGAGGGCCTTGGCCACCCAGCTTTCGAAGGCCTGGCTGTCCAGGGTGCGGCTCAGGGGGTTCTTCTGCTCCACCACGACGCGCCACTCAAAGTCGCCGTCGAGGTCCTCGGGGCGCACGACGAAGGGCGCCATCTGGCCGTCCTGGCCGCGAATGCTGATGTCCTTGTCGGCATCGGTGAACTGCTGCATCAGCTCCAGCAGGAAGCGGGCATCATAGTCCATGCCCTCCTCGATGCTGATGCGCTTGGCGAAGGCCAGGAATTCCTCGGCGCTGGCCTTCAGGGTCTGGATGCCCAGGGCGGTCTTGGTCTGGCCCAGCTCAGGCGTCCCCAAGGCGCTGAAAGCGGTGATGCCGCTTTGCTCCTGCGCCCGCTTGAGGTAGAAAGCCAGCCACGCCTGGATCTGGGCGGTGTGGTCCGGGGGGCGCAGGGCCTCGAGGCCACCAGTGATCTGGCTGGTAATGATCTGGTTGGGGATGAGGCGCATGGTGTTCCAGGGGATGCCGGCCTCAGCGTGCTTCAGCCAGACCGCGAAGACGCTCAGGACGATGTTGTCGATGGCCAGGTTCGCCCAGACGTTCACCATGGTTTGGACGGGTTCCAGCATCTCGGCGACGCCGACGGGCCAGAACTCACCCGTCACCCGAATCCAGTCCTCGAAGCTGTAGGGCGCCATGCCGTGGTCGAACGGGTTCTCCTCGACGCGCAGGGGGAACATGAAGCCCGGGTCCGTTTCGACGATGAGCGGCACCTCCCGCAGGTTCCCGCGCAGGTCGAACGGGAAGTAGCCCTCGTAGGTGGTCCAGTGGGTCAGGGCATCGGGGAGGGGAGTGGCGCCCAGGTCAATGCCGATGCGGGTGCTGATTTGGGAGCGCCAGCGGGCGACGCTGCCAAGGGGTTTGTTCTCGTAGGCGAGGTAGCTGAGGGTGGCAGCGCGGTCCAGGCGGCCCTGGTCCACCTCCGTGCGCAGGTGGCGGGCAGTCTTCTGGCACTCCTCAAACAGGAAGCCCATGTTGTAGGGGCTGTCCACGCTGGTGTCGTAGGTGAGGGCAAAGGGGTCGGCGGCGTGGAACTTGGGGCCGTCCCAGGCGGTGACGGGCTCGTCGAAGCGGCCTTTGAGGGCGTCGGGGTCCATGCCGATGGCCAGGAAGGCGGCGACCTCCCGGGGGCGCAGCTTGCGCTGCCGGATGCGGCGGTCGAGGACGTAGCGCCACTTGCCCACGCCGCGGCCGTAGATCAACTTGTCCCGGGACTGCTTCAGCTTCTCGATGAAGTAGTGCATGCCGGCCAGGTAGTGCTCGGCCAGGCGGGTCGGAGCCTCCTGGAAGCGGCCCTGCTTGTAGTAGGTGAAGCCTAGGTTGGTGCCCAGGAGCTTGGGGAGGATGCGCTCGATGGACTCGCGGGTGATGTCGTGGCCGACCTGGCTGCGCTGGACGGTGTGCTGGGCGGTGACCTGGCCGTGCCAGGCCATGAGCCATTCGATCATGCGGTCGCGGCGGGCCCAGCACTGAGCCTCGCCAGCCGAGAACAGCCGGTGGGCCTCACGAAGCGCCATTGCGCGCCTTGAGTCCGGGTTAAGCTGTGGCACAAAGGGCCCAACGTTCCCAGGAACTGTTGCCTCTACGCCTGGCACTAGCGCTGCCCCCTCTCAATCAACCGGTCCAGTTTGTCCTCGATGCGGTCCAGACGCCCGTCCACCGTAGCGCGCCAGGTGGTGGTGCTGGCCGTGTCGGCCGACTGGCTCACGGCGAAGGCCAGAAGGCCGCTGAGGGCCACGACGGCCAGGCTGCCCAGCACGGCGCGCCATGGGCTCATGAAGGGCTCACTTCCCCTTACGCGCTGGAAGCCCCTTGGGGGACTGCCCAGCGACGAACTCCCGGGCCTGGACCCTGGTGGGACCCTCCTTGCGGGCGGTGCCGTGTGCGACGGCCTGCATGAAGCGGAACTGTGCCTTGGACTTGGCGGGCATTAGGGACCTCCTGGCCGCCTGCCATACACGCGGCGGCCCTTGACGGGTTATGGAGCGGTGCCCATATTTATGGGCGCGCTCACATGTCCAGCGGGTTGCCGGGGGTGGCGCCCTGGGCTGCCTTGACCTTAACTGCGCACGCCCGGCACATCTTGATCGCGCCGGGAACGTGCTGCCCTACGTTCTCGCCCCAGCCGCCATGGACAGGGCAGAGGCCTAGGATGGGTTCGCCGTCCAGAGCCCAGGTAGCAATGCGGCCCTTCAGGGGGCCACTGTCGTCTACGAGGTCACGGGTGTCCGTGTCGGCCATAGCGTCCTCCACTGTAGCGCGCCCCCAGGAGCGCTGTCAACTGCTGCGCAGCCAGCGCATACCAGCGCCGATGGTGCTGGCCTGTTCCACCAGGTCCTCCTCCAGGGGATGGCGCTGGCCCTGCACGTCGGGCAGCTCGCGCTGGCTGGTGATCACCTGCTGATCGGTCAGCAGCGGGCCGGTGCGCCGCACGGTGACCGCCCGGGCTCGCCATTCGTCCGCCCGCCAGCACTGCCAGCAGGCGAGGGCGAGGGCAGCCGCATAGTCGTCGTGCTGACCAGCCGGGGCGCCGATCTGCTCGTTGCCGCTGAAGCTGCGCTTCACCTCCAGGTTGCGGAGCTGGCGGGCGCCTTCAGGCACGTCCACTAGGCGCAGGCGGCCCTGGAGCAGCAGCGTCTTCATGGCGCCGAAGATGTCCACCTTGCTGGCACCTACCTCGCGGCGGTCGTCGGGGGTCTGGCGGCGCCAGCGGCGGGCGGTGAAGGCCACCTCGCTGAACGCCAGGCCGCGGCGCCGGAAGGCCTCCCGGACGGGCTCGGCGCAGAACTGGTCGCCCACGACGTTGCGGACGCCGTAGAGGCGGCAGACCAGCGCCACCTGCTTGGCCAGGGACTCCAGGCTCAGGACCACCTTGCCACGGACAGGCCGCCACTCGCGCCACACGTCCACCAGCACGCGGTCGCCCTCCCGGTGGCAGAGGCACAGAACGGTGCTGTCCGTGCGGAAGGCTACGTCTACGGCCACCCGGTACTGGCGGTCCTTGTTGGGGGAGCGCTCGACCACCTTCTCGTCCACGGCGTCCTTGATGGATTGCCAGGGCAGGAAGGCATCAATGGGCTCACTGAACTCGGCGCCGTACTCACGGCGGGCGATGTCGGGGTCGCGGTCGTGCTCAGCGACGAAGTAGTCAGCGGGGATGGTGGGGTTCATGTACCAGGTAGGGGCCTTCCAGAGCAGGGTACGGGTGTCCTCTGTACCCCAGCCCCGCTCGAAGTCGTCCCAGAGGATGCCGGCCTTGGCCCAGGGGGAGGAGAGCTTCACGAGGCGGCGGCGGGGGAAGGTGGCCATGGCAGGGCGCAGGGACTCCACCACGGCGCGGTCCGGGTTGACCCCCTCGACGTTCCAGACGCCGATTTCGTCCAGGATAGCGACGGGGATGTGGAGGCCCCGGGTCGCCCTGAAGTTACACGCCTTCACCTGCACCTGCACGCGGTTCTTGAACAGGACGAGGCCAGCAGTCTCCCGCTGCAGCTCGGCGCGCAGGGCGGGCGTGCCGGTGACCAGGGCCAGCAGCGTTGCCAACGTCTCCCCGGCAATCTCCTTGTCCTGGGCGATGATGGGGATGGTAGCGCGCTCGCCGCGGCGCAGGTGCGCTTCGTGGCCGCCCAGGAGCGCCTCGTACAGGGCAATAGGGATACCAATGTAGCCGGTCTTGCCGCTGCGGCGACCGCAGACGACAGTAATATCGGCCTGGTGGCCCTTGGGTGGGTCGCGCCGCAGGGTGAAGTGGTGGTAAGGGCCAATGGCGGCGGTCAGGGTAGGCAAGCCGTAGAGGGCATCCAGGAACTGGCGCTCCAGCCAGGCGGCAGGCAGCTCATCCACTACCTCAAGGGGCAGGCCGTAGATGGCTGACAGGAGGGCCTTTTGGGCGGGGGAGGGTTCCTGCTCCAGGTACTGGGCAATGAACTCTAGGATGTTGGCGGGCCGGGCAGGACTGGCGAGCGGTGGCGATGGTGCCGGGCGGCGCCGCACGTCAGTCCTGCAACCAGGGGCGGAGGGCCCACCAGAGCCATAGGCCCAGGGCGATGTAGAACAGGCCGCTGGCAATCAGGGCCAGCGGATCGCGCCAGGCGAGTGTGGACAGCAGGCGCATCAGTCCGCCTGGAAGCAGGCCAGTTCGGGCAGGGTGGGAATGGTATCGCGGCCCTCCCAGGCGCACAGGTCCCCACGGCGCGCTGCGTCGTGGCAGCGGTCGCGGCAGGCCAAGACCATCTCTTCCAGCTCTTCCACGTAGGGGCTCACGTGCGTGCCGCGGCAAAAGATGCAGTCACGGAACATAAAGATTGGGCCGAGCCACGGTGCTCCCTCAGTCGCTGTCTCCAACATCGTTAGAGACCCTCCTCGCTTCCCGGGGGCGGTACTGTTCGCAGACGATGGGGAATGGCCAGCACGGCGTTGGCGCTCACGCGACCATTCCGGTCGTCCGTATAGATAATACACGGGCAGGTTACGGAGCCGAGGATTTGCCACGTCGCCCCGCCATAGCGTTCCGGTAGGGCGAATGTCTCCATGCCGTCTCGGTGGGTGAGTCGTACAAACGCTCGGCTGGAGTAACGATAGGAAATCGCGGTCCAGATGTGGACATCGAAGTCCTCAGCGCCCGCGATCTGAAAGGCGTAGGTATCCCGACCAGGCCCACAGCTCTCTAGGGCACCTGCACCCCACCAGCCATAGGCGGAAGGGTTGGCAGGACACCAGCGGCCGGTCGCCATCGTGCCGGGTTGTCCGATTTCGATCAACGTTGACCCCTCCACGATGGGAAACGGAGAACGGGGAACGTAGGGGCGCATCTGCGCCGAGCCGGACATGGGAATTGCCAGGAATCCCAAAACCAGAAGTAGCCGAAGTTGACGCATCATGCCTATCCTTTCTACGGTTCTGTAGTTGCGTCCTTCTCAAGAAGGACATCCGCCGCCTCGTCCACCGGCGGCCACCCGCACACTTCGCACACCAGCGGCGGCAGGCCCTCGCCAGCCGGCGTCAGCACCTGCCCACACTCGGGGCACAGCCCCTCGCAAGCGTGCCCTTCCAATCCGCCCTCCTGCCCCCCGCACCGGGGGCACTGCACCACTGCTGCCTCCCCAATATCGTCCACGGGACACTCGGTGTCAAGGAGGTCGGGGGACTGCTGCAAATGGCTGCGATTTTCCTGGGCACTGGGTCCCTCGTCCGCGCGCGCCGGGGGGGTCGCGGAGGTGGGGGTGGGGGACAGGGTGGCGGCAGGTGGCGGCGCACCCATTGCCACGTCGCCCAGGTCGCTGGTGGTGCCAGCGGGCGCCGGGCCGAGCGATGCAGAGCGGTCTGGTGCAGTGTGCGTGCCCCCATCCGCCACCCGGTTGCCAGCTCGCGGCGCCGCGACGACCGCCGTAGAACGGAGCGGCCTATCGCTATCCCGAGCAGCATCGGGGGACACATCGCGGGCAGATCGACGCAGGCCCAGCGCCATCAACAGCCCTCGCGCCTGGCCGGTCGCCAGTGCTGCGTTGTGCAATGTATCGTCCCGAACTGCGCGTCGGGCAAGGACAATCCAGAGGCCGGCCAGGTCGGCGAGGGCAGCCTCGGCCATGGTGGGGTCATCGCCCAGGTCGCGGCAGATGGACGCGGCGTATCGGCCCGCAGCGGTCAGGTCGCCGTGCCCTAGCGTTTGCAGGGGCTTACGTTGAACGCGACGTGCGTAGATACCGGGTACATCCCCCATAGGTCCCCTCCAAGTGCCCACGACGGGCGATGGGTGCAGGGTGCCACGTAACTGCGCGGATGTCAAGGGTTGATGCGGCGCATTAGGCAGTGCGCTTCCACTTGTGGGGTGAAAGGGAGCGGGTTTGATGCGGTGCGTCGGGGCGTTTGGGGGGCAGCACTGTAGAATCGCGGGGTTACGGGCTGGGACAGGGCTGCCGCACTAGGGGCTGGGGTGGGGCAGCAGGGGAATACCACTGGCTGTAAATGTGGGACATTGCTGCCCCGGGCGGCGGAGCTAGTGGGGGAAGCGGGCACAAGCGGTAGGGGGGCGGGTGGGGGAGGGCACCAGGGCTTGTGTGGCGAGGGTTTGGTACGCGAGTTGCTGTGAGGGTGGCGCATGGACGGGATGGTGGGACGCGACGGCCACATGGCGCGATATCCGACACCTTGCAGCGGGAGGGCGACGATGCACACGGCGACGATGATTGACCGGTCAGAGGTCAGCAGGGCCCTGGCCAAGGCCATCGCCTACAAGCAGTGCGGCCGGCAGGCCGAGGCCGAGGCATGGGCGGAGAGACTGGTCCGGTTGCTGGAATGCGCGAACATCTTGCGGGGCGCCTAGGGCGCCCCAATACAAAGCGGGCCGCATGGGGCGGCCCGAATGACAGGAGGAGCGGGATGGACACCAAGTGTTGCAAATGCGGGGGAGACACCCAGACGGGCAACGCCCCCTCAGCCATCAAGCGTGTGGTCGCGTGGACCGGCCACACAGGCGGCCTCGTGGGGACAGTGTACTGCCAAGCGTGCTGGTACGGTTGGAAGCGGAGCGTCTAGGGCGCCCACTACAAAGCCCCTTGAGGGGGACCCTGAACGGGAGAGCGAGGGCCACCATGCACACACCGGGACCGTGGACGCTGTCCGACGTAGTAAACCCCACACCGCGCATGGTCACTATCCCCATCGCGGGCGGGGAAGTCATTTGGACGGTGTACGGGCCGACAAAGGACCATCGCCACGACGCCGTTGCGGACCTGATTGGCACCGAGGCCAACGCCCGCCTGATCGCCGCCGCACCGCAACTGCTGGCGGCGCTCCATTCGGCCGCGTCCTGTCTCATCGCAATACAAGCCGGCGTCGGACCGGCTCCGGACGCCGCCGCAACGCTGCGGACGGTCCGCGCGGCCCTGGCAGCGGCGCGGGGGGAGGGGTAGCCATGACCCTGACGGTGCGGTTTGCCATGGACAACGAGGCGTTCCAGGACGATTGGGGGCGGGAAGCGGGGTGCATCCTGGTGCGGTTAGGGAAGCGGTTGGAGGCGGAGCAGGGAGAACCCCTGTTGCCCATCATCCTGGTGGATGTCCAGGGGAACGTGGTCGGGCAGTGCGACGTGGAAGGGAGGTAGGGGCGATGGCGGACATGGTGGCAAGCTGACGGGCATGGCGGGTCGTGAACGTGCCCATGCTGGTGGGCAAGCTGGGGGCGTGGCTGGGCGTCGCGTTGTGGGCTTGGTAGAGGCCCTGCGGGGCGGGAGGGCAGCATGTACACTATGGGACCATTGCAGGTTCAGCCTTACCCCAATCCAGACTTCGCGTATGCCATTTGGAAAGGTGGCGTGCGACTGGCGCTGATTGACCGGCGCCCGCAGTTGGCCGTGGCGGAAGAGGCCGGCAACGCTTACCTGTTTGCGACCGCGCCGCGACTGGTGGCGGCGTTGAAAGGGTTGCTAGGTGCCGTCCAGCAACAGTACGGGTACGCCACGGCGGACAACTGGCCGGCGGTTGTAGAGGCCCGCGCCGCTCTCGCCTTGGTGCGGGGGGAGTAGGGACCATGCGGCGGGAGTACGCGCATTGGCGTAGGTGGCAGCGGATAATGCGGCTGGTACCTCAGCGGCATTGGGAGCAATGGTATTGGCACGTGCCGTCCCAGGCGTGGCAGTTGACGGTGCGGAGAGTGAGGTAGGGGACAGAGGCGGCGGAATGAGCCCGCGCAGCCTTGGTGGCGGCGCGGGGGGGAGGGAAGGAGAAATGCGGCCGCTCGTAGATGCGCTACGGAACAACCTAGCACTTTCAGCAGAGGTAGCACGATACAAGGAGGCGCTGGAATTTGTTTGGGATGCTTGTGCAAGACTGAACAACGCCCGCGCCGTGGCCTTGAACAACCGCGAAATGCTCGCGGAGGAGCTAACTGACATCGAAAACGTGATCGGTGAGGTTCGTTAAACACCCCGCGGGGCGCGAGGGGAGAAGTGAGATGCGGACAAAATTCAAGCGCAGTGACCCCTGGAAGCTGGAACGCTCCGCTTGGGGCTGGTCTGTTGTCAAGCATGATACGGAGGGTACGCTGTATCCCACCAAGCGTGAAGCCATTGCGTATATCCGGAAGCGGACGGCGCGGGAGGGGGGCGGAGCATGAGACGCGGGAGGCGGCTGGTCGGGTACACCCGGCGGCAGGTGTGCGGGGAATGCGGGGCGGAGTGCCAGGTCACCATTGAGCCAGGCGAGCGGGCGACCTGGGACTACCCAGGGAGTCCGCCGGCTGTCGGGGCGTGGGGCTGTAAGCATGCAGAAGCGATGCTCGGGGAGTGGGCGCCCGAGGCCCTGATGCGCGAGGCCGTGGACCGGCAGGTGGAGGCGGCCGAGGCGGCTGTGGAGGCGGCCATTGACCGCTTGCGGGAGGATAGCGGGCGAGAGGGGGATGGGCGACGGCATGGTACCCGTGGGGACCGGTGGGATGAATAGCCAAAGGAAGCCGTTCGTTTGTGGGTATTGTCGAACGCCACGGAGCGATGGGCGCCCAGACTGTATACTACATAACGCCGCGCCCCGCCTAATAAGCGCGCTAGAGGCTATCAGGGCGCGTATTGCGGGCGAATACGATCACCCGGCCCTTCAACCATTTGGCCCTCTTGAAACGGTTGAGGGGGACTGCGCGGAAATCGCCCGGGTGGCCTTAGCCCGAGCGCGGGAGGACAAGTGGGATGATTAAGGTAGAACGGGTGAACCTCAGCCTGTGGGAAGCGGTGCCGGCACTGCCCTTGTGCCTTGCGGACGTTACACAGGCACTCGCGCACGTGCTGGTGCCCAAGCTGCACCTGGTGCGGGTCAGCATTGAGATTGTGCCGGTGCGGGCACGGGAAGGGGGATGACATGCCAACGTGTCCACAGTGCCACCACAAGTGGCAGTCCGTGCGCAAGGTCAAGGCGCCAAAGGCCGGTATGGGCAGCGACCCGGGGCCGGCCCGGTGGGTCGGGTGCCAGGGGGAGGCGCACGAAGGGGACTGGGGGACTGGGGTGCGCACGGCGTGCGCCGCAGATGCCAGCTTCGGGCGCCACCTGGACGGGTGCCCCTGCACGTGGTGTGCGTCCAGACGGGCGCTGGGGTGGCGGCGGAATGCTGTGCCGGATGGGCAGGCAAGCTCACCCCTCAGCAGCGGCCGTCATTCCATGGGCTGGGACTACCCGGGCATGCACCAGCGGCAGGCGCTCTGCCCGGTGACGGACTGGAAGGCGTTTCGGGCGGCACAGCAGACCTACAGGGTGCGCGCCCGTACCGCAATGGGCGGGCCGGGGTGGGTACCGCCTGCGGAGGAGGCACCATGTACACGTTGACGATGTGCCGATTGGACATGGCTTTGTACCCGCCTGTGCGGGTCTGCAAGGGCGGAAAGGTGGAGATCGGGCCGGTGGGGCCGCATGGAGACCCCGACGGGGTAGGTCTTTCCCTGTACAGCCTGGACGCGGCGGAGGCGTTGGGGCAGGCGCTGTTGACCGCGGTGCAGGCGGAGCGGGACTTCCTGGGGCAGCATGAGCCGCAGGGGCGGGAGATGGGGACGGCCAGGGCGTAGCGGGGCATGGTGGAGGCCTGGGAGGGGCCTTCCGGGGCTTGGTGGCCCGGGAAGGCCCTTTCCTACAGGGGGACATGACAATGGACTACAGCGCGCGCATGACCCCAGAGAGTTGGGCGGCTGAGCTGACCTATCGGCGCTGCCTACTCCGGGCTGTCAAGGCCGGCTGGGCACCAAAGGCCGGGAATGCTACCAAAGTCCGGAGCGCCCAGGCCGCCGAGGCCCTGTGGCGGCTGTATCGGGTGCGGCTCATCTTGGGCGCCGGGAAGGCTTGAGAAGGCGTCGCGGGACTCTACCACAACGGCACTGGCCCCAGGACCAGCGTTTGCACTTCTTGCAGTGCTGCCAGGGATTGCGCATCGGGGGGGGTCCCTTCTCTCTTCTTATCTTCCTTACAGGAAGATAGAAGGGGGCAATTACGGTTTCGAGTCCAGTTAGCAACGCTAACTATGCGGAATCGGGGCTATTGGTGTCCCGAGTTGAAGGCCCAAAACCTTTATTTCCAGGAATAATATTTCTCAATCGCCCTTTTGGCAACGTTTCCGGTGACTTAGGGGCGTTCTGGCGCTCGCTGAGGGCCAGGCCCCGTTCCGTGCCAGCTCCTACCCAGGAGGGCTCGATATACAACTCCTGGCGTAGGCCAAAGGCCCGCACCTTCCCGGGTTCCAGGTGGCTGGCGCGGAGGCCGTCTTTGCGGGGGCGGCCGGCGGCGGCCACGTGGAAGAAAAGGCCATCGGTGGCGCCCTCCCACGCCTTGGCGCCGCGGACGGTGCGGCGGGCGCCCTTTTCGTGGGTTAACAAGGCGTGCTTCAGGATGAGGACGCTACAGGCCGGGCCCGCGGCAGCCTGCACTTTGCGCAGGTTGCTAATGGCCCGGCTGGCCTCAGCGTTCTTGTCCTCGTCTTGGATGTCCAAAGCGGGTGTGGCGGTGTCGATGATGATGAGCAGGGGTTGGTGCTGGTTGGCGAGTTGCGCCATGAATGGGTAACGGTGCGGCTGGCCCAGGAGCGAGAAATGGAAGAGGTGAAGGCGGGCAGCATGCGTCAATAGGGGACGCTCAAGGCCGTGCCAAAGCCAGCGGAGGTATTCTTGGAGGTCAGGGAGGCTGTTCTCCTCATCAAAGTAGAGCACATGGCCGGGGGTAACGAGGCGCCCAAGGAAGGGCACGTCAAGGGCGACGGCCAGGGCGAGCGCGTAGGCGAGCACGCTCTTCCCAACGCCCGGCTCACCGGCCATGACCGCCATTTGCCCCTGGAGCAGCACGTCGGGGACCAGCCAAGGCGGCTCAGCGGCTGGCGCGTGAAGCAGCGTGGCAATATCGAGTTGTGGCATGCAGGCTCCGAGAGGGTTGCAGTCAAGGAATATGGCGCCGGGGCGGGGAGTTGTCAATGGCCGGTTTCAGGGCAGGTGCATTTTGTTGGGCCCGGGCGCATTTTCCCCCTTGACGCAGCGGCGGGGAGGGCACATATTCACTGGTGCACGCGGGCGCTGGGCGCCGCACAGGAGGTCTCGCATGCCGTCGCTCACTTTCTACCCACAACACCAACGCCACTTGACACTCGCTGCTGCTGGCCATTGCCTAGAGCACTATCGGCTCCTGCGGGAGCAGGCCGAGGGGCGGTTGGCGGCCAGCGTGCCGGGGGCCAGCCTGCTGATTGGCATCGGGATGGATGCGGGGGTCGGGTGCCTCTGGGCCAGCCAGTGGGACGTGGGTGCCGCTGTGGAAGCGGCCAGAACGGGGCTGGCCCTGGAATATCCTGGGCTGGCCACGGTGGCACAGATCTGGCCCGAGGTGGAGCTGGGCATCCGCCAGTATGCGGACCAGTGGGGGGACGGGGTGCGGGGCTGGGAGGTGTTGGCGGTGCATCCCTATCTGGATCGGGGCAATCATGGGCGCCTCGTGCTGCGAATGCTGGGTGATCGCACCTACCTCACCATGCCGGACATGGAGGCGCGCGTGGGCGGCATCCTGACCATTGTGGACCAGAAGACGGGCGCCTGGCCCTACAAGGCGCAGGACTGGCTGTGGGAGCCGCAGTTGCTGTGTAACTGTCTCGCGCTGTCCAGGGTGCACCCCGGTGAGCCGGTCCAGTTCCTGATTGACTACATGCAGCGCCCGAAGAAGCAATGGAAGCGAAAGCCGGTCCGTATCGGGACGGTGGATGGGGTGGATGCGTCTTTGCCGCTAGGGCCCCTGGCAGCAGCCGGGACGGATGCGACCTGGACGTTTCCATTGGTGCACCCGATTCCCTTCACGCTGGCGCGGCGTGCGGTGGCGGAAAGCTGGTTGGACCTTGGGGCAAGGCGGCGAGAGTGGTTCCGAGGCCTCCAAGGCAACACGATGCAGGACCTACGGGACCCCGCGCAATGCCATACCTGGTATGGGTGGTGTGAGTTCCGTGAGCGATGCTTCAGGGAGGAAGGAGCGGGGAATGGTGACACTCCGTGATATACTGACGGTCATCCTGGACCAGCATAAGCGTCTGAACCCGGGGGAGATGCACGGGGTGGAATTCTGCTCGGTGTGCCTGGTGATTGCCGCGCTGGGCGTCGTGCTGGAATCAGCGGGGTTGACCCTGGTGGAAGCTAAACCACTCGCCTCGGTGCCGCATGGGTAACATCCAGGTGAATGCCACCTACTGGCGGCGGGCGCTGTACCGGCCGCTGTGGAACGGCGGGCCGGGCACGGGGAAAACGACGGGGCTGTTGACACTGCCCCGCCGCAAGTGGGCGCAGCGCTACGGGCGGCCGATTGAGGGGGCCTGTCACGTGGTGGTGGTGCCGGGAGAGACGGGGTTTAGCAGTGTGCTGCCCGAAGAGGACCTCCACGTGCATGCGTGGGAGTGGGACGCGGCGGCGCCCAAGCAAGAGGCGGCCGTGGAGGTGTACAAAGAGGTGCAGGCCAGGATCCGGGAGGTGATTGCGGGGAAGCACGGGCCGGTGGAGTCCCTGGTGCTGGACGGTGGCCACAAACTGTATGACCTGATCATGCTGGTGCACGGGTGGCAGCCCAGTATGGTGGATGACAAGGAAAGCGGCAAGCAGTACATCAAGTACCACGCGGCGTTTCGAAGCTTCATGGGGCTGCTGCTGGGCAGCCAGGTGCCCCTCGTGGGCATGACCGTGTGGGAAGGCATGGAGCTGTCGGACCCCGAGAACCCCAAGTCCATGAAACTGGTGTACCCACAGTTCCCCGGCATGATGGCGAAGGAGTGCATGGGGATGTTTCCGCTGGTGTTCCATTGCAGTAAGGAGGCAGCAGGGCAGGCAACAAAGTGGCTGTGGACGGTCCGCCCAACCACGCGGATGCAGGCGGCAGGGCTGCATGTGCCGGTGCAGATCGCGCGGCGGTTCCCGGATACCATCCCGGTAGAGTTCGGCCACGCGGATGGGGAGCCGGTGGCCGGGACGGGCTGGGCAGTGGTGGAGCGGATTGTGGCGGAGTTGCTGGGCGGTGCAGCATGAAGCCGCGGCCGGAGGGATTCCTGCGGCACCTCTACGGCTTCGGGGCGACGTCTCGCGACGCGGAGATCGGCGACTACATCGCGGAACTGCACGCGTACCTATGGGGATTTGTCTGGCAGGAACGGCCGGGGGCTGCGGGCACGCTCGAAGAGGTGTTACCCGAGCGGCCGCCCCGGCCCTGGTCGGTGCGGAGGGGAGGGGTGGAGGATGGGACAGCCGTTTGTTAAGCGCCTCGCGTCAGGGTGGCTCCACGTGTGGTGGACGCCGCAGGCATGGGCGCAGTTGCCGCCCGGGTTCTGTGCGGCGGTCATCCCCGATGAGTACGTCTTCAACCCCGGGTGGTGCCGGGACCGCGTCAACAGGTGGTGGCAGTCCCCGCAGGGACAGGAGGCAGGACGGTGAGTGACAGCTACGATGCCATGATGGGCTGCGCGTTCGAGGAGGACGTTCGCAGCGAGCCGATTCCCAAGGGGAAGTACCGGGCCGTGGTGGCGGCCATCCGGCTCACGGACCCTGTGCTGGAAGGCTGGGAGGCCCGCACGCCCGAGGACGACATGAGCCCTCGGGTGACCGTGGACTTCCAGATCACCGGGACCATCGAGGGGCTGGACACGGAGCTCAAGGGCCGCTACCTGCGGCGGGTGCGGGTGGACCTGCGCCCCGGCGTCAACCCCAAGACGGGCGATGCCTACCGCAAGGTGGCAGCGGACCTGCTGAGGGCCTTCCATGGGTTGGGGCCGAAGGGCAGCGTGAAGGGGTTGGTGCTCTTCAGGGCCGTGGACGGTTTCGGCGACCAGGAGGAGCGGGTGGTGGAGGTGAATGCGCAGCTGGCCAAGTATGTGGACCTGGCGCTGGGCATCAGCGTCCGCAACTGGACGGGCGAGGATGGGCAGGTGCGGGACGCGCTGGGTGGGATTATCGTGCCGGAGGCGTAGGACTCCCGGGCGGCTGTACCGGTGCCAGCGGAGCGTGGCGGCCGGGAGAGCTGGAGAGGGTCCAGTGCTGGCGGTATGGATGGTACGGAACGGGCGCCTCCCACGGGCCGATGCATCCCGGTACCCCGCCCGCCCTGCCAGGAGAGGGAGGACCTGGCAGCTTTCCCCGAAAGGGCAGAGCGCAGCCCGTCGTGCTCGACACCGACTGAGGGCGCTATGGTGTCGCTGAATCAGGAACGCCAGAACAAGCCTATCTACATTGCGCGTGAGCTGGCTCAATACGGCGTACCGGAAGCCGTGGTTATGGAGATCCTGCTACGGAAGGGATGTTTCAAATGGCTTGCGGTGCGCCGAGACCTGATTCGCCTCAAGCACCAGTGGAAGGCTGACTTGACCTACCTGAACAAGCTGCTGGCCCTCAGCAAGGGCTACCGGGACCTGCGGCATCTGCGCGGCCGATGGCGCCTGGAGCACCGGATGTTGCAGCAGTACTACGGACAGGTGCAGCGGCTCTGCAAGGGGCCGCGGGCGCAGGCGCCGGATAATGATCGGCAGGCGGTGCGGTTCTTGGCGCGGTGGCGGGAGCAGGGTAATGGATGAGCCGTTCGAGTATGAGGCGCAACAGACGCACGAGGCCGTGGTACATGAGTGCGCTGCCTGGCGCGCCCGCACGGAGGCGCTGGTGGGGGCAGCTCAACTGGCCCTGGATGGGTGTACGGGGGCATCGAAAGCCGCTGATGAACTCATGACTGAATACGTCTCGAAACAACGGGCCGCCAAGTGGGGTGTTGTCAACGACGGTCTCGTCGCCGCCACGAAAGGCATCGGGGCCGTCCGCGCCGCCCTCGTCCGCCTCCCCGCCGACGCGCTCGCGGAGCGGCGGGCGCTAGAGGCGGCTTTCGACGCGGCATGTCTATTAGAGCGCGAATCGAGCCACGCGGTGGAGTGCCAATTTACTGGCTGTACCTGTGGGGCAGCCATGCGGCGCCGGATCGCGGCGTCCGCGTTCAACGCGGCCCGCCGAGAGCTCGACGCGGCGCGGCGCGAGGCGAGCGAGCGACGTGACGTGCGGCGAGATGCCCCCTGCGGCGTGGCGATATGACACGCATCGGGCCCCATGCGCTCAGGCGGTTCGGCGCCCTCCAGAGATGAGCACTGGAGGGGCTTGGGGGTGGCCTCCCCTGAAACAAAGTCCCAACAAGCCGCTCCCGTTCGACTCGGGAGGCTGGGCGACTCGCGGGCGCCCGGAAGCGGAAGGCGACGGGCGCATGGCTCAGCCGGGGAAGGACCGGCCAGGGGGCATTTCCTCGAAGGGGGTGAGACGCATGGGTGACGACAACCTGACCCGGGCGCGGGGGTGGATCGAGCGGGCGTTGAAAGGCCATGTTGGAGATTTCGGCCCACAACTCGGTGCCCCTCCTGATTGCGGCCCGACCCTCCTTGTGAATTACGCGGATGCTGTGTGCCTGTGCGCCGCTGCCCTCGCTGCTGCCGTGCGGGAGAAGGGGGTGGCGGATGCGGCCCAGACGATTGAGCGCGACCTTGGCAGAACGGATCAGGGCCCGCTCACTGCGTGGGAACTGCGGGCGGCAATCCGCGCCTATGCTGCCGACGTGCCAGAGGTGCCACGTGCTGGCTAAGCCCGATAGTTGCCGGCAGTGCCCGATGTGGGGAGACGGCACCGGTCTGGTGCCCGACGAGGTGCCGGCGGGGGCGCTAGTGCTGCTGGTAGCCCAAAATCCTGGGGAAACTGAAGAGGTGCAGGGACGGCCGCTGGTGGGCGTGGTGGGGCAAATCGTGCGGCACCAGCTCGTGGCGCGGCACTTGCCCGATGCGCCCGTCGCCTACTGCAATCTGCTCAAGTGCCGCTGGACCAACAAGGCTGGGCAGCGGGTGAATACGCTGCCGGCGGCAGGCAGCAAGGTGTGGCAGCAGGCGGTCGCGTGCTGCCGGCCCATGCTGGAGGAGAGCCTGGCGAAGGCGCCGGGGGCGCTGGTGGTGCCCGCTGGGGCGCACAGCATCCTGGCGCTGGCGGGGCTGCGGGGGAAAACGTTGCACCTGCGCGGGAGCCTGCTGCGGGAGGTGGCGCTGTGACGCCGTGGCAGTGGGCCTGGTGGGGGTATTGGGCGCTGTGTGCGGCAGTGCTCCCGTGGGCGTTGTGGGGAGGAAGGCTGTGACAACATTGGAACTGGCACAGGATATCCTAAAGCGCTGCGAGCATCCCCAGACGTGGGCTATTTCGCGGGATGAGGCAGAACGGCTTGCGCAGCGGGTCTTATGGCTGGAAACAGAGCTGCGAAACCCTGCATGGAAGGCGGCGCACAATGCCTAAGCGATTTGCGACGGTGGACGTGTGGTGCCCTGTGTGCCAAGACCAACAACGCTACCGGGTGCAGGTGCCCGAACGGCAGGCGCACCATGCGGTGTGGCTGCGGCAGTTACTGCCGGCGCCCTGTCCGCGGTGCCGGAAGGTACGGGAGTTGCAGGAGTGCCAGTGTGCGCAGTGTGCCGCAGTGCTTGAAGCACAGGCCGAGGTGTCCCGGTGTGCTCTTGCTGCGCTTTCCGATAGCCACGATGACCCTCACGACGCACATGCTGGGGAGGAGTGGTGTATCGGCTGCGGAGAGTGGGTCGCTAAGGCCACATTGAATACGCATAGGGCACTAAAGCATGCCTGACCTGTACCTCCTCGAACACCCCGGCGTCCTGCTGCCCAGCCGCAGCCCGGAGCTACGGGACTTGTTCGGGCTGGACTTCAGGCGCTTGGCCAAGCTGGCCACCGGGTGGCGGCCACCAGTACCCGTAGATGACTTCCAGGTGGTGGAGACCTGGGAGGCGCTTCGGGCATGGCTGGAGGCCGTTCCACCCGGTGTGCGCCTGGCGCTGGATCTGGAGACGCAGGGCAAGGGCACCGAGCCGGACATGGTCGGGTTGGCCAGCAGTGCCGAGCGGGCGTGCCTGATGCCGCTGCCGAATTCGGAAGCCCTGGCGGGGCTTGTACAGTGGTTAGTAGCCCAGCAGGCCCACTTGATTGTCCACTACGGTGAGGGGCTGGAGGTGGACTGGCTGCTGGACGTGTGTTGGGGGATGGACCCGGTGGACGGGGGAGATCTGTTCGCTGCGCTGACCATCCACGATCTGGGCAAGCTGTTCCACGCCTACGACCCCGAGTACGCTAGTGCGGGGCGGGACAAGGGGCCGTGGGGGAAGCGGGGTGGCGGCAGTGGGGCGCTCGCGTTCATCCAGTCCATTTACGCATGGCGCCCGTACCACAAGCACCTGCTGGCCCAGGCCAAGGGCGACTTCGCCAAGAAGGCCCGCTACTGCATGCTGGACTGCGTGGTGGAGTGGGAGTGTTTCCATCGGTTGGAGGTGCAAGCGGGGCAACAAGCGCCGGCGGCCTTGGCTGCGTACCATCGAGACGCAGTGCCTCTCTTACCCATCATGGTCCGCATGTCCCGGGCTGGGGTGCCGGTGGATCGGGCGCGGTTCGAAGGGCGGCGGGACGCGCTGCGGCTGGAGGTGGTGGCACAGGGGGATGCGCTCGTTGCGGAGTGGGGGAACGGCATCCGGCCCAAGGGCAAGAAAGCGAAGTGGCCTGTCAGCCTGGAAGCCGTCAAGACCACGCTGACCGCCTCCGGCATCCGCCTGCCTCGCAAGCGCGATCCTGAGACTGGCGTGTGGAAGCCGACACTGGATCGGGAGGCGCGCCGGAAGCTGGTGGGCGAATACCCAGAGCTGGGGCTGTTGGGCGAGTACCTCAGCAATCGGGACGTGCTCACGGACTTCTACAAGCCGGGGATCATCAGCAAGGATGGGCTCTGCCATTCGCACTGGTCTGGATACCTAGCGTCGTGGCGCTGGCGGGACACCGACCCCAACCTGGCGCAGCATCCCGCGAAGGAGCGACGGGTGTTCCGGGCGCCGCCGGGGCACGTGCTGGTGGAGTCGGATACCATCAGCGGCGAGTACGGGTGGTTCGCGGGAGAGTGCCAGGACCCGCTGCTGCTGGAGGAGATGCGCGCATTCTACGCGACCGGGGACGTGCTGAGCCATCCAATGGTGATTGCCACCGCGCACGCATTCAACGTGGGCGTGGATCAGGCCGCTGCCTGGAAGGCCAGCCATGATCCTGCCGTGAAAGCCCGCTACACCTTCTCCAAGAACAACAGCTACCGGCGGGTATACGCGTACAGGGGCGGCATTGACAGCCTGAAGGGACCGTGCGCAAAGGCGGGGCTGAAATGGTCCAAGAAGTTGTTCCAGGACCTGGACGTTGCGTGGTTTCAGCGGTACCCGCAGGCGGCAGTGTGGCGGCACCGGCACGTGGCGCAGTGTCGGCAGACGCGGCTGGCGGTGTGCCGGGAATGGGGCTACGTGCGGCGGCTGCATGGACAGCAGGGGCCGGAGGTGGATAACGCGGGATTGAACCACCCGATGCAGGCGGGGATTGCCGGGGTAGTGAACAGGGCGATTCGGCTTGGGTGGCAAACGCTGGGCCTGGTCCCCCTGGTGAACATGCACGACGGCAAATTGGACGCAGTGCCGGAAGACGGGATTGGCACCCTCAACTTCAACGGGTGCGTCCACACGCTGCAGGCGCTCATGCAGCCTCCGCTGGTGACCCTGGGCGGCCTGGTGATCCCGGTCGAGGTGCGCACGGGGCAGTGGTGGGGGCTGGAGATGCGGGAGTGGAAAGGGGGCGCACCGTGAACTGCCCAAAGTGTCACCGGGATTTCTGCCCAGGGTGGGACCACGTGCGGTACTGTACCAAGGAAAGTCAGCACGAGTACCCAACGCCACCGAGCCCACCCGGAGCGCCGATTCCCCCCAAGGGCGACCCCCGGTTCCGCGCCGTCCTGGAGGAGTTGGCTATCCTGCACGAACTGAAGGGCGCCGACTACGGCACGGACTACGAGAACCACCGGGCCTCCACGGCATGGGGCACACCTGCATGGCAATCCCCCGCCCGGCGCATCGGCGAGAAGTTGTCACGGTTGCAGCGATTCGCACGAGATGGTAAGGTGGCGCTGGATAGCCCGGTGCAGGACCTGAACGATAGTGCGATACTGGCTATCATCGCGCGCATCCTGCTGGAGGAGGAGACAGTGCCGAAGGTGTCCAAGTGATCCTCCACGACTTTCGCCCTGCCACGACGCCGCCCCGCGTACGGTTTGCACTGAGCCCGCAGCAGCGCATGCTGCTGATGCCCATCGGCGACGTGCACTACGGGGCGCCCGGGTTCCCGGCCGATAGGTTCCGGCGGCACATTGAGTGGGGTTGTGAGCGCGGGGCATACTTCCTGGGCATGGGCGACGTGATGGAGTTCACGAGTCGCAGCCAGCGGGGGCATCTGGCGAACATGCGAGACAGCCAACGGGAGTTCGTGGACCAGGCGAATACGGAATCTATCGCGCAGTTGGCGAAATCTATCGAGTGCAGCAAGGGGCGGTGGATTGGGTGGCTGGAGGGGGACCACTACCATGAGTTCCTGGACGGGACCACCAGTGACCAGCGGCTGTGTCAGGCGCTAGGTGGGGCGTTCCTAGGAACCAGCACGCTGCTGCTGCTGCGGTTGGAGGACCCACGGCGCATGGGCAAGCGGGGAGTGCGCACCCGGCCGAGCGGCAATGGCTGTGACGTGACGGTGTTCGCGCACCATGGGCGCGGTGGGGGGCGGTTGGCCGGGAGCGGCCTGAACATCATGGAGTACTTGGTCAAGGGCGTTGAGGCAGACATCTACCTGATGGCGCACAATCACGCCAAGGTCACGGCGCCCATGGACCGCCTGTATCGGACAGCTAATGGGTACCTGTACCACCGCACCAAGATTCTGGCGCGGACGGGCGGGTGGCTGCGGGGGTACCTGGCGCAGCGGCCCCTGGAGGGCAGGCCCGCGCGAGAGTCCAGGGGCAGCTACGTGGAGCAGGCGGCCTACGTGCCAAGCACTCTCGGCGGGCTGGTGTTCAGCATTGGGTCCAAACGGGTGCCGCATCGGGATGGGCCGCAGCGGACAGATTTCTGCATACCGGATATTCACTTGAGCGTTTAGGGGGCATCAGATGGCACTCACCGAGTTGGACGTGCAGCGGTTCGTGGGGCAGTGGGTCGTGTTGCAGCTCGGAAGTCTTGGCAGCCTAGAGGGGCACCTGGCCGAGGTGACCTCGACGGCCATCCGACTGCATCCTGTGATGGCCCTGGTGAAGGGGACAGTGATCATTGACGATTACAGTGTAGTGGCGGCGCTGCGGCAGGTGACAGCAGTGCGGGGGTGCAGTCGGGCGGTGGCAGAGGAGGCCATGGCGGAGATGCAGAAGGTAGTAGCACAAGCTAAGGCGCTGGAGGCTGCGACGGCAGAGCCATCCAAGCCGTCTGTGAGCTGGGGAAACCCGCTATGAGTGGGCGGCAGTTTATGCAGGGGTTGGACCCGGACCCGACGGTGCAAGCTCTGGTGCGGTGGCTGCATGCAGCCATGGAACAGGTACCGGCGCCTAACATTCTGTACTATGAGGAGCCGGCACTTGCCTACCACGCGCCAATGCACCGTCGGGTGACACCAACGGTGTTGTACGAGCCGGGGCCAATGCGCGACTGGATGCTGGAGTTGGCCGCGGAGTTGTTGGCGCGGGGAGGTGAGCACGATGTGGATGGCCACAGTGGGCCTCGTCGCCCTGCTGGCCGCCGGGCCTGGAATGGCACCCGCAGGGCCACCGCTGCCCGTCGCAAGCCTGGCTGAGGTTGGACGCGCGGCGGTGCTGGCGGGGCAGGCAGGGGTGTGCGGTGGGGTGCCGGTGTTTGGGGCGCAGTTGGAGGTGGCAGGGCGCAGCTACGAGTTCTACACGGACCAAGTGCGGTGGGTGCTAGCCGACCGGGCTGAAGGGGACGAGACAGACGTGTGGGCCGGGGCGGTTGGGCCCGAGGGGCAGCTGCGGGTTGTGGAACACGTGACCTATGGGCAATGGATGCGGCGGTACCCGCAAGGGTGCAGCTACTTCATGCAGGGGGCGTGATGGCACAGATTACATGTGGCTGGTGCGGGACGCGCTGCGCAGGATGGGTAGCCCTGGTCACGCACCAGGCAGCGCACATTCGGCGCGCCATCGCCACGCGATCCGCACCTGCCGGCAGTAGGTCGAGAAGTTCCGCTCGGCCTGCTGGTAGTCGAAGGGTGTGTGGTGGCGGCGGGCGGCCCGCTCGGCCCATAGCCAGGCGGTCACTTCCTCCCAAACGACGGTCTCCGTCGGGGCGATGAGCCCCCGTTCCAGGTGCAAGGGGCCGAAGTGCCGCAGGCGGTAGTGGCCAATCTCGTGCAGCAGGCCCGTGAGGCCGTGGCTGGGGCGCCACAGGACTCGGACGGGCACACGGCCAACCTCACTGCCCTCGGGCACAATGACCGCCTCGGTGCGGCGGCCCGACCAGGCAACCTCAAGCCGCGCGCCCGGAATGTAGTGGGCTAGGAGGCTGGCGGCAGTAGGAGACTTACGCATGCGTGACCTCGATTGGCCTTTCTGGATTTCACTCTCGGCGCTGGTCTCAGGAGCGGCAGCGATTGCGGGCTTTATCCTGGAAAAGTTGGGCTACTAAGGGCGTGTGCCACGCAGCACCTCAAACACGCTGCGGCTTGGCGTCAGGATCTCCGCCTCGGCTGGGCTGACACCCCCCAGCAGGCGCCGCTCGGCCGGCGGCAGGATGGCCTTGAGGAGCTGCTGCGGGGTGCGGGGGCCGAGGTTGACCTGCTCGCCGGCTGCCAGCAGGGGCTGGACCAGTTCAAAGGCCTCCCCCAGGCGCTCGGCTGCCATCAGCTTTCCCGCCTCCACCCTCACCTTCCGCATGGACTCTTCCACGTCCTTCTCGGCACGGAGGGCACGGCGCGCGAGCAGCACACGGTCGGGGGTCAGGCCGGTGAACGTGAGCACCTGCTCCAGGCCCGATTGCTGGTCCTGGAGGGTGTTGAAGGCGCCGGCAGGCCGCAGCCCAAACGCTTCCGCCAGATCCAGGGACTCACGCACGTCCCCATCGGCCTGCCAGGTGCGGAGGGCCCGCCGGGCCCGGTCGGCGAAAACGCCCATGAATGGAAGGCTGCGGGTGCCGGCCGCCGCTGCCCGGTCGTAGCTTACGCCGCCCTCGAAGGCGGCCGTTTTGTCCCCGGCAACCAGCTTCCCGAAGTCCACCGCCCTAGTGCCGCTGACCATGAAGCTGAGGAAGGTGGCAGCGTCCGCAACATGCGCAATGGCCGGCCCGGGCAGGAACGCGAAGAACCGACGCACGTCGTCGGCCTGCACTCCGGGCATGCCGACGGACTCCGCTAGGCTGGCGCCGATCCAGGGCACGATGCCTGGCACCCGCACCGCCTCCCCGAACATGCGCTTCGTGACGCCCTCGTCGAGGCCGGGCCAGATCACGTCAGGGCCGAACATGACCGTCAGGCCCACCAGCCACTTGGCGAAGTCGGCGGGGCGGTTCACCAGGGCATCCCGCAGGAGCCCCCACCGGTTCAGGTCGAAGGTCTTCATCTGGCCCAGGACGCTGCCCAGGGGCGTGTGGAAGGCCAGGGGCGTGCGGGTAGCTCGGAAGCTGTACTGGGTGCGGTCCACAATGCCCATGGCGAAGCGGAGAGCGTCGTCGCCGCTCAGGTTGCGGTCGCCTGCCTCGCGCAGGCCCGAGGCGAAGGCATGCAGCAGGTTCCGGCGCTCGGCGGCTTGGAACAGGCCGAGCGGGTTGGTGAGGCGGCCCAGGAGCGACTGGGACTCCCCACTGATCCAGGCCCGCAACGTCTGCATGGCCCCGCCATTGGTGGCGACGGCCGGCAGGTCGGCACGGATGGCGGCGGCGTTGGTGACGGGTAGACCGGCGGCCTCTGCCAGGGCTGCCAAGCGTGGGTCAAAGCTGTCAATGAAGCCCAGCCCCACGTTCTTCATGCGGATGCCTACCAGGGGCAGGTCCATAGGCTGCGTGAGGTTCCGGAGGGCAGCAGCCAGGTTGTAGCCCAGCAGGCGGCTGGCCTCGATCAGGCGGGTGCCGGCGGCCATGGATTGCCAGAGTTCGCTGGAGGCCCCAGGGCGACCCAGTAGCGTGTTGACGTAGGCGAGGGTGTATTTCAGGTTGCCGGGGGCCACCTGGGGCAACAGGGGCTTGATCGCCTCGATAAACTGGTCCTTGGCGCGCATGCCGGCCTGAGCGCGGGCGTAGATGTCCAGGACCTGGTTGAAGGGGACCAGGGGCGTCTCGGTCCCCAGGACCTGCCGCTTGGTGAAAAACGGCATGGCGCGCTTCGGGATGATCTGGTAGACCGGGTCCGCAAAGCCCTCCTCGTGCGGGAGCTGCTTGAAGACCAGGCGGGTGGCCGTGTGCGGGTCAGTGCCGAGGCCCAGGACCTCGTTCAGCACGACAGTCTGGCGGACACCGGGGAGGTAGTTGGTGGTGGGCTGGGCGTCGGGCTTCACCCGGGCGGTGTTGACCATGTAGGCCCAGTCCTCGGCTACCAGGGGCCGCCAGCGCTCGGCAGCGGCTGCGGTGGCGGGACTGATACGGGCAGCGGCATCCAGGAACTCAGGGGTCGGAGTGTCCCGGTGTTGGTGGTAGAGGGCCTGCACCTTGACGGCGTCCTCGGGCGGGAGGCCGCCCCAAGCGTTCACGGCTCGGCGCAGTTGGGCCGGGTAGCCCCGGTTCATGGCACCTTCCATCTGGCCCGCGGCGTCCACGATGGCACGTAGGGCCCGGTCGTTGCCGGCGCGCATACGGGGGGCACCCAGGTAGCCCGTAAGGCCCTGCATGAGCACGTTGTCCATAATGGCACTGTCTATCCGTTCCAGGAAGCGCCCGAAGCCTCCGCGAGCCGGTGCGGTTTCAATCGTAGCTGTGACAGGAGGTGTGACACCGGGACCGCCAGGGTCACCAGGCCGAGGTCCGGTGTCCCAATGGGCGTAGAGGGGCAAGCCAGCACGGGCGAGGCGCGCACGGCCGCGGGGCCAGCCGTCCTTGACTTCGTCCAGGGTGGGGTCGAGACAGGGTTTGGCCACCTGGGCCACCTCCTACTGGCAGTTGCGGATCTTGGAGCGCATAGCCTGCGTTGTTGGAAGTTCAGGGGTCGGAAGTGCCGGCTGGCCACCGCGTGCAAGCTGAGCTGCGGCGGCGTCGGCAGCCTTGAAATCTATACGGCCCTTCGCATCGAAAAACGTCGCCTTGAACACTGTACGGCCAGGGCGAAGCGTCCGCAGGGGTTCCGCTTCAAGACGCTGTCCCGGGAACATTGCATGGACGAGCGATTCAACTTGGGCCTGTTCTGGGAGTCCATCAATTTCGAGCCGGAGTGTCCCATCAAAAGCCCGCGAGGATGCCAGGCGGATATCGCCGAGAAACGCTGCTGGTGTAGTGCTCAGCACGGCCGCAGTAGGTACAGGGGCCAGCACAGCCTGCACGTCCGCTTCTGTCACCCCAGGGAAGTCGCCAGCGCGCACGCGGGCTAGCAGCGCCTCAGGGCTGGTGCCGGAGGCCAGTTGCTCCTGGACGATAGTGCGGGCTGTGCTGGGCGCCCCACTGCGAATAGCCAGCGGTTCGGGCAACTCCTCAGCGTGCAGCCGGGGTGGCGGGAGACCCGTAACGGCCCGGATGGATGCTACGTCCTCAGGCGGTGTGAACCCGGCCCGGACGCCAGCTTCCAAAGCGTCCATGGCTGTGGCGTGGTTGCCGCTGAGGGCGGCCGGGAGCGCCCGCTTGAGCGGCAGGTCTCGCAGCAGGGCGGCCTCGGCCGTCAGATCATACACGTTGGGGTTCGTGTAGGACGGTGGCACTTGCAACGGGCCGCCCTGTGGCCCAATGGCCGACTTGACGCCAACCCACGGGCGCGTGAGGTCGCCTTCCAAGCCGCCCCGAGGAGGGCCGCCTTTGTTGATGATAGCCCGTACCTCTGCGTCTGTGAGGCCTTCTGGGTTATCGAAGAGGCCGGCCTTCTGGGCAGCATCCAGGCGCTCCCGGCGCAGGACAGCAAATTCAGCATCCGAGAGGCGGTCGGGGCCGCGGCGTTCGACCGGGGCGCCGCCCTGCGGAGGTGGGGGGAATGGAGGCTGTGCGGGACCGCCCCGGATGAGCGGTGGCGGCATGGCAGGCGGTACAGCACGTTCGCCCGGTCCCAGCCCGGGGAACCCGCCAGCCTCTACGGGGCCTACAGGCGGCTGCCCGAAGTGCTCCAGGCCGGGGACGGCAGGAATGCCAGCCTCTACGGGCGGCAGGACTCGGGGGGCATACTCAGGCGGCTCCATGCGGCCCGGCTCCGGCAGGGCGCGCTCCATGGCCAACTCGGTCTCGATGGCACTGCGTTCGGCAGCTTGCAAACGCTCGGCCTCGCTGAACTCCCGGACCTTGCGGGCCTGGTACCAGGCATCCTCGGCGGCCTTCAGGGTTACTGCGGCGTCCTCGGCTGCCACAGGCGGCTTCGCGGTCGGCTTGAGCCAGTAGCCCTTGCCGTCGAAGGCGCGGCGTAGGAGGAGGCCCAAGCCTGCACCCGCACCGGCGCCTACAGCCGCCTCGCCCGGACTCGGGAGCCCGTGGCCCTCGGCCAGGTTCATAGCGGTCGTGGCGAAGAGGCCCTGGGCAGCGCCTTCTAGGGCACGCAGGGGGATGTTCTTGACGGGGATGCCGGGAATGGCACCCAGGACGCCCGCGGTGGCAATTGGTGCGAACCGCTGCTCCTGGCCCTCGATGGCTCGGCCGGCAGCTTCCCCACCGGCGGCCCCGACGCCACCGCCCAGCATGCCCCCGATGAAGCCGGCGGCCATTCCGGGGGGGCCAAGGGCGGTCCCGATAGCGGCGCCGGCCGCGGCGCCTGCCAGTGGCGGCACCAGGCGCGCCCCGAATGCGGCTGCACGGCGCAGGAAGCTGGGGGGCTCTACGGGCTCATTGAGATCTAGGATACCGCCCGCCGCAGGCGCATTGAGGTCGAGGATGTCAGCTTCAGCAGCGCCCAGGTTCCGGGCCGCGCGGGGCACTTCGCCCACCGCAGGCTCGTTCAGGTCCAGAACGCCCGCAGCCATCAGTACACGTACACCTTCCCACCGATGTCGAATTGCTGGCCCGGCTTGAGCACCTTTCCCTGGCGCTTGGCGGTCGCCTCGGCCTGCTTACGGATGTCGGGCGGGGCCTTGGTGCCAGCCGTAGCACCGGCTGCCGGGGTGCCCTGCTTGCCCGTTTCCGCCCCGACCAGCTCACTGACTTGGCGTACCATGTGCAACAGGTACCCCTGCATTTCCGCCTTCTTAGCGGGGTCCTTCTCGGCCAGGATTTGGCTGAAGGCGGTGCCCAGGTTCTTCACCAGCTCCCGGCTGATATTGCCGCGCTGGATATCGCGGTCCAGTTCCTTCTCGGCGCGGGTGGCGCCGTTCTTGAGCTGCTGTAGCTCTAGGGCGCCCATAACGGTGATCTGCGCCTGCTCGATGCCGAGTTGGCGGGCCACCTCGTGCGCCTCCAGGCCTTGGACACTGGCTGCAGCGGTGCGCCCGGCAATCTTCTCGCGCTCGATGCCTATTTCCATTGCAGCCTTCTCGCGGGCACCGGGGGCGGTGACAGCCTCTTGGGTGGCCCGCCCGGTCTCTGCCAGCTTTCGGGCACGCTCGGCGGCGGGCATGCCTTCGGCACCCGCCAGGCCCAGTTCCTGCTGCGTGATGGCAATCTCGCGGTCGAGGTTGGCCTGAATCTCGGGCGCGTTGAGGTAGCGGCGCTTCTGGGCCAAGAGGTCCCGCAGGCGCGTCTCGGCGTCCTGCTGGCGGCCGGTGGTAGCTGCGGCGGCAGTGCCACGGGCCTCTGCGGCAGCCAGGTCCTCGGGGTTCAGGGTGCCACCGTAGCGCCGGCCGCCGTACTCGAAGCCGCCGCGAAGTGCCCCGGGGGCGCCCACGTAGGTGCGCCCACCAGCACCTTCAGCAAACTGTTCCTGGCCTGGGGCAGCCAGCTCCGCATCCGTGCGGTTGGTGTAGAGGGGCGCGCCGCCGGGGCCGGGCAGGCGGCGGGTGACAGCGGTGCCCAGATCCCGCATGGTGGCATACTGGTCAGCAGGCGGGGCGTAGGTGAGATCGGGCTGGCCGACGCCCTGGGGTTCCAGGAGGGGTACGGGGGCGACCCCGGGGACATCACGACCGCCATAAGGCGCCTCGGGCGGCGTGTCCGCGGCAAACAGTTCTGGCGACTCTCTACGGTACCCAGCAGGGATACTCCGCAGCCCCTCCTGCGCAATACCGCCCAACTGGGTCTGCGTATAGCGCCGCCGCAGCAACTCGGCATTGGCCTGTGGGCTGCCGACCCGCTGGAGCTGGTCTTCTGTCAGGGACTCGAAGTCAACCGCTGTACCATTTGCCATGATCTACGCGCCCCCCATTCCGCCGCCCGTAAAGCCCCCAAGGGCCTGCAACATGGCAATGACCTGCCGGAACTCCGCCTGCTTCTGCTGCGCCTCCAGGGCCTTGGCCTGGAGGTTGGCCTGGAACTGGCGCCCGGCCTGCTCGGCGCCGATGCCGCCGCCGGCCTGCAGCATGGCCTCATCCAGGAGGGACTGGCGGTAGCCCAGGTCGCGGCTGCCAGCGCCCCCGGTGGCAGCGGCTTCCTCGGCCTGGCGCTGCCCGGCGCGCCGCCGCATCAGCTCGGCCTGCCCCATGGCCTCCTGGCGGAAGTCGGGGACGGCGGCCGGGGTGAAGGCGCCGCTGCCACCCGTCAACATGGCCAAGAGCTGCTTGAACAACGCCTGTTGCTGATTCTCCCTGATGGCCTGGAGCTGGTTAGGGAACTGGCCAGTGGCCTTTGCGGCTGCTGGAGCTGCCGCAGCGGTTGCTGCTGGCTGGCCGGTGCGTCCTGCTCCTGGGATAGGGACGCCCGCCTGCGCTGCCTTGTTTGCAGCGTCCGTGGAGTAGGAAGTCGGGAAGTCCATGAACCCAGCACCGCGGCGGTTCTCTGGGAAGCTGGGAATGGGCGCCCCAAAACCACCAGGCAGCCGATTCGGGTCCAGCGTTTCGATATCGAACGGATCTGGCATCTGGCCCTGGCCTGTCGTCTGCCTGGTGAAGTCGGGGATAGCGCCACCGGGACCCCAATCTGGGGCACCTGGAACAGCACGCGGCTGTTCGGTAAGCGGAGGAGCTTCTACCAGATCCGTTCCAGGCTCCGGGGCGTAAGCCGGGCCACCTGGATAGTAAATGCCGAAGATATCCGGCCCACCTCCCGCTCCTGACCGTCCGAACGCGGGATCGTACTGCCCTGCTCCCGGCATTGCTCCTCATCCTTTCTTAACCCTACAGGTCCGTTAACGAGCCATTCCCCGCCCACCTTTATCTGCTACATCGTACCCTATCACAACCCGATGAATGCTGCCAGCCGCGCTCACGTTGAAATCCGCCCGGAAGCTGATGCCCCAACCGTACTGGCCATCCAGAACATAGGTAGCGCGCTTCACATCAGGACCGCTGGCAGCGCTGGTCAGATCTAGTAGTCGTAAATTGCTACCAAGTGGAGTAGGCCGCCCGTCTTCATCATGTACCCGAAAGGTACAACTCACGTTCCATGGGCCTCGGGTACGTCCCCACACCCAAGCCCATCGGAAAATCTTATCCTCCCACGGCTTACCGTCATCCAGGATACCGGTCTCGAAGCTGGCACTGTAGTTAGCACTCACATCTTGAGTGCCTTGGTCCATCCGGTGTACAAAGCCACCTGACATGTCTCCCCGGTAAAAATCCCCTCGGCCATCTGGGGCTAGTCGGCTCCAGACGGCCCTGGCAGAAATGCTTGGCCATGGGTACCATGCTATTGGTCGCCCAACTTCTAGGACTCCTGTAAGCATCTGTGGTTGGCCGGCGCTAGTTTGTGTAATGATCCGCAACTGATCTCGGGACCCACTCCAAGCTGTTTGGAAAGCCGAGACATTGGTAAGGCTTAGTCCCCGCCAATAATCCACTAGTCGTCCAAGATGAATCGGTTCAACCTTTCCATCCAACATGCTGAAGATGCCATCTTCATTCACTCCAACCAATCCTCGGCCAACGACTGTAACGGATCGGTGATGGAAGCCTACTTCTCGATCCACGTCTAGGTTGCTCCACTTTGTGGGTGTACTACCAGCAACGATAGTCGTTCGCTTTGGCTTGAAAACGTACCATTCATCCCGGCCTGCTGCGAGTCCGATAATGCGGCCGCCTTCACCTTGGCTGAAGAGGCGGTTGCCAGCGTTGCCAATGCTGTACCAGTCAGTGACGACTGGAAGACCGGTAGTGGCGCCGATGGCCGAGTACCGCACCTCGTCAGCGCTTACGTCGTGGCCAGCGGCAAAGAATGAATTCTTATAGGTGATAATGAAGCGGGCGTTGGGGGCTGCGCTGACTCCTGTAAGCCCAGCGTCGAGGGCGAATACGTGGTCTGTACTGCTGGCCCCTAATAGCTGTCCGCCATTTGTGGCAATTCCTACCACGTCGCCGAGGATCGCAAAAGTCGCCGGGGTGCCGAAGGCGGACGGGGTGCCCGCAACGGTCATCTGTGCCCATGGCACGTGACTGCCGGAGGATTGGTAGAAAAAGCCGCTGTCGATCTGGACGATCATCTTTCTACCTGTTGAGAAGTCGGCAGCGAATCCCGCGACGATAGTTGCTCCCGCGCTCACTTGCCCTGACGGCTCTCGATAGGTACCCTCCCGGCGCAGGAGTTCTGGCCCTCGATGGTAGATGTCAACGGCGGCTGAAAGCTGTCCCGGGGCCAGTATGTCCGCTGGCGAGTCGCTATTCTGGCCGCCCCAGCCCTGAGGGAACTGGAGGATGATATACCCGTCAGTCGGCGGCAGCTCACGTTGGCGCGGCATTGCTACCCCTTCCCCGAGATGAAGATGACTCCGTTCATGGCGCTGATGAGGATGTTGGCAGCGGCAGAGAGTTGTACCGTTCCGCTGAGGTAGCCCGCGGCAGGGATATCCCCGGCAGCGCTGATGCCGCGAACCACTCCATAGGTCGCTGGATTGAAGTAGGCACTTGTGCCTGCGGACACAAAGGCGCTGGTAAGGCCCGTGAAGACAACGGGAGCGTCAAAGCCCATATGAAACCCGTCACTGAACACCTGAGCATGCTTCGTGGCCTGGTCCACGGAGAGTAGATCCCACAGGGTGGCACTCGCCTGAAGGACTACATCGGTGGCGGAGAATGGCGGGGCAGCAAAACGGTTGGTCTGAAAATCGTTGAAGTGGCCACTTGCGGCTGCTCCGCCAGGTGCCGCGTGGACCAGGCCCGTTCGGCCGGTTAGGAGGGATGCGACGGGGGTATAATTGATCCCGCTGATGAATTGCCCCTGCCAGAAACTGGAAAGGTACACCTTGGTTGCGTCTGCGCTGGTAGCAATGCGGAGAGTGCCATTGACGGGGAATACGACTTGGGAGGCTCCGAAGTCGACTTTGGTGCCGAAGCCATTGCGGTATTCGGTCCAGTTCAGGTTGGCACTGGTGGCGATGTAGCCTAGGTAGCACCCAATGCCGCTAGGGCCGGTAGTGCTCTGAAACACGATGATACCTGGGCGGCTGGCAATACCCACGCTGCTAATCCCAACCTGCACGTCCACGCCGGCAGCCGTTGCCACGCCCGCGGCCGTGTTGTACATTTGGTTCACGACGCCTGGGCCGGCACTCGGCATCAGCACGTTCGCAGAGACCTGGAAGGCGCTGGCAGGGCCGCCGGTAAGTGTCCAGCCGGTTACAGGGTACTCATTTGCGCGGTCGAAGTCGTCGCTGGTCAAGACAGTGGCAAACACGCCGCTCGGCTGCGCCGACCCAAACCAGTAGTAGCCGGCTGACATGACGTGCAGCCGGCACTTGTTGTCCGACTTCAAGCTGAAGTTTGCGCCGAGTCCGCCACCAATGCAGTCGGGGAAGGTGATGTCGGTGACTTCGCCCACGCTGCCGACGCTTCCAAGGCTCCGCTGGGTGAAAAAGAGATCCGCAGGGATGCGTAGGAATGCCCCGTAATCCGATGGGCGAATTTGGTTGGCCGTGCGGGTTGCGGGGATGATAGCGGCCATTAGGCCACCTGGCCCGGGATGCGGACCTCGCTCCAGGAGGTTGTGGCGGCAGCGGCTTCGCTCCAGGTCACGGTGCCAGCAGTGACCTCGCTCCAGAGAGCAGCCTCGCTCGCCTCGGTGAAGGCGGTAGCAGCCAGGGAAAGGTTGGCAAGTAATAGCAGCAGCACTTAATGACCTCGTAAACGGGTTGGCAAGTTTCCTGCTCCTTACCGGCCGTATCCCTTGCTGCGCCTGTGTACTGGACCACAAGGTGGGCCGCCCCTACTTGTTAGCGCGCTGCCTGTTCCAGCAACATTTTGTACAATGTCTGTAACATGAGCCGCTGTCAACATTGGCCACCAGGATACGAGGCCTCGGCGGATGCTCCCCGGGAGGCGTAAGGCGGCGTCCATCTCCGCTGCCGTCAGGACGACGTTGAAGAACTGGACATGTTGAATGGCGCCATCCCAAACGTTCGTCCCAGTGCTGCGGCACCCGATGGCGTAGCCTGTCTCGCCGGCCGCCTCGGCGCCGACCGGTACGGTGATCTCGGTGACCGTTAGCGGTGCGAAGTTGTTCCGGGCGACGGGATCGTTCGCCACATCGCTGCCATCGTAACTTACACCGAAGGCGTTCCATTGGGCCAGTGGGAGGGCCACCTGCCAGACGCCGTCGGTCGTCCGATTGGAGAACATGCGGAAGAGGTTCGTGCTGTTGTTGTACCGAAGCACCCACCGATAGACTGTGCCCGCGGCCGTCTCGTCAGCGCCGAAGAGTTGGCCTACGCCGAGTTCGCCCGCAGTGTCGGCATAGCACCATGCAAGAACCGTTCGGGCATCGACCAGGTAGCCCGTCGCGGTCGTGTGATACAGCAGCGATGTGGTGCCATTGAAGTCAATAGACATTGTTAGATACCGCCAAATTGCGCCAACGCCCACGGCCCAAGAAACAGGAAGCCCGGCTCTTCTAAGTGTCCTGGATCACCCGATCCGAGAATCCGTAGCCCAACACTCTGTGCCGTACGCCAGTAGAACGACCAAGCTTCTTTCGGCAAACCATACCGTGTAATATAGTCACCCGCATTCGGATCTGCCAATGGTGGATACATATCGCAGGCAAGGCGCCAATTATGCGCGGACTGTCCACCACGAAGACTCGTTCCCACAGCTCCGAAAGGGTGAACAGTTCCCACCGGGAAGTTCACTCGCGTACAGGTTCCGACAGGCCGCGAAATGCTGTCGTGGACACAAGGCCAGGGGGAGGGTGTCGTGCGGCCCATAGCGTAGAGTGCGTCCTGCTGGGCAGCAGTACGGTAGATTGACGAGATGTGGAAAGTCGGATACGCACCCTGCATAACTGTCATGACGCGCAGAACACGCAGCCGTGTAGGCACGGCGAGATGCATAGGATCAGTCGTTCCCAAGAGGCCATCCAAGAGGCCCATATAACTATCCCCCCTATGTTTGCCAATAGCTAACGCGGCCGGCGGCAGCGCTTAGCATACTGGATGTTTGAAAAGCCAGTCCCGCTCCTGCGGATGTTTTGAAGAGGAATGCAGGCGGCATTATCCCCTCTACATACCCACCAAACGCATCTACGCGCTGATATCCTTCGATGCCCGACACAGCAGCCCCTGAAGCAGCCCAACGGTGCCATCCCCCGTAATCCTCGAACCCAACCTTGACTGCATAAACATAGACACTTGACGCTGCTATGCCCGAGATAATGGCAGAAGTTGCAGATGTCTCAAAACCTACACTCGATAAACCAAATGCAGGCATGAGTGTTGCAGAAACCCACGCACTTATAGCGGTACCGCTGACCGCATAAACCCCTGCGGGCCATGCGCTGATAGCCTGCCCAGCAGTCCAGGCAGAGATAGCCTGGCCGGCTGTAAACGCGCTAACAGCGCCCCCGGCGCTGAGTTGCGCGGAAGCCGTAAGCTGCCCAGCCGGAACAGCCCACGCGCTCAGAAGCTGACCAGCAGTGAAAGCGCTGATTGCCTGGCCCGCCGTGAACGCAGAGATCGCCTGCCCCGCGGTAAAGGCACTAACAGCCCCGCCACCGCTCAACTGTGCGCTAGCGGCGATGTGGTTCGTGACAAAAGCAGAGACGCCACCACCTGCCGACACGAACAGGGCACTGGCGGCCGTAATGGTTGCGTAACGGGTACCGTCGAACAACATGGCGCTAGGGACAGGAGTCCCGGTGCCGGCACCCGCAGCGGACACGAAGAGGGCAGAAGTAGCTGTGATCGTGGCGTACCGTGTGCCGTCGAACAGCATCGCCGAGGGTACATTCACACCGACGCCACCACCGGCAGCAGAGATAAGGAGGGCTGAAGTAGCAGTGATAGCCGCCCGGTTGGTGCCGTCGGTCAGCATAGCGGAGACCTGGTTAGGGGCGTTATAGATCGCGCTGGCAGCACCTCCGAGAGTCCAGGCCGAGAGTTGACCGGCGGGGACAGCCCAGGCTGACAGGAGTTGGCCTGCGGTGTAGGCGCTGATAGCTTGACCCGCGGTGAAGGCAGAAATGCCTTGACCTGCGGTGAAGGCACTGACAGCACCTCCGGCACTGAGTTGAGCGCTAACTGAAGGCTGGTTGGTGATCTGGGCGCTGACGTTGCCGCCGACGCCGCTGGTGGTCACGAGGCCGGAGATGGCAGGGACGCCTTGCAGGCGGCTGACATCCACCAGGAGGCCCTGGGCCCAGGTGGCCGAGACGCCAGCCGTGCTGTCGGCAGCCCCATCAAACAATTTGATCTTCTGGAAGTGGAGTCCTGCCACGTCATCAGTGGCGGCACTGACACCACCAGGCCACGCTGAGGCAAGGACTACGTTGTCTGCCATACTGGGCCTCCTACCAGTGAAGCGGGCCGCCGGTCGAGCGGCCCCAGCGGGTTAAAGTGCTGAAGGGGAAGTCATTGTCTATGTCCCCAAATTGACGGGGTTCGGTAGCGTCTGGGGACATATCAATGCTGATAAGGCGCCACTGCCGCATTCGGGCAAGGTAGATGTCTCGGTACCGGGCTATCTCGTCGTTAGATCCCAGGTCCTCCCAGGCAAGGATGGCGGCCTTTAAGGGGACTAGAGACAGCAGGTGTCGAGGTAGCGGGGAAGCGCTTGTTCCGATGCTTTCGGGGGTCTGGTTGCCAACGATAAAGAGGCCGCTGGCTGCACTGGTGTCGGGGAAGGGCCAGAGGGTAACAGTGCCACCGCCAGCAACCCCACCGAGAGCCCAAGTTGTTGCGGTACCGCTGGCGTCATAGCCAATATCCGCAGTGGCAAGCGACCCTAAACTTGTCTGGCGGAGGCGGGTGTAGGTTTCGGTAGTGGATTTCCCTGGTTTATACAGGACGTGCCGAATGGTGAGAAGGTCTGGAGGTAAGGTGTAGCGACGGACGCTGGCAGAAGTATTGACGAACCATTGGGACTGAAGGTAGTTCAGCTCCGCACAGATGGATGCCTGCGCTTCGTCAATGTAGTCTACCACCTGGGCGCTGGGCCACTTGGAAGGGCTAGCGCTGGCCTCACGCAGGAAGCGGTAAGTGCGCTGGACGAAGTCGGCGCTGGTTGCCAGATAGGCCACGCACGATCACGCTCCCTTGGGTGCAGAAAGTAGCGTTAGGTGCTGCCTTCTGCAACTTGAGTATCGTCCGGTGCCGCTGCGGGAAGGTACATCTGGGACACCCCAGCCCGCACTGCTTCGGTGCAGTGCTGCACCCACGAGCCCACGTTGCGGCGGATGTCGCAGGCCTGGACGCGCTCCCGGGCTCGGGTCAGCAGGCTAGCCCGTAGGGTAGCATCTCCCAGGAGTTCCAGCAACCGGCCAGCCCACTCGTCGTCGCTGGTGGCGTACCAGGCGCCGTCGTCGGCCCAGGTCAGGTACTCAGGCAGGGGGCTGGCGAGGGTAGGGATGCCAGCTAGGGTGTACTCCATCCAGCGGATGTGGGACTTGGCGCGGTTGAAGGGGTGGTCGGTAGCAGGGGCGATGCCGACCCAGGCGCCCTGGGCTGCCAGGACCCGGGGGTAGTCCTCCAGGGGGTGCCAGCCGGCGTACTCTACCTGTCCTTGCGGGAGGTCCTGGAACTCCTTGAGCTGGGCGCCCAGGACAACCAGGCGGGCGTCCGGAAGGGCCTTCAGGACGCGCTGAAGGCCAGGGAAGGCCACTTTGACGTTGCCGCCGTGGGCAATGCTGCCGGCCCACAGGATGGTCGGGTGCCGGCGAGGTGGAGCCGTAAGCACCTGCGCCCAGTCGTCTGGGTCGTAGCAATTGGGCAGGACGCTGACCGGCCACTTGGCAGGCAGCACCTTACGGTACTCACCGGCCAGGTAGGGCGTGCTGACAAACAAGCCATTCAGGTGCTGCACGGCTTCCTGGAAGCGCGTCGGGAAGTCGTCGGCTTTTTGGCGCTGGGCCCACAGGTTGCCGCCGCTGACGTGGCGCTGGGGCTGCCAGCCGCGGAGGGTCATGACGCGGATGGCTTCAGGACCGATAGGGACGCGCTCGAAGCATTCATCGGGGGTGCGGGAGCGGAAGCTGTCGGCAGCGGCGTGCTCAGGGGGCAAGTTCCGCACCTCATCGTCCAGGTCCATGACGCAGGGGACAGCGGTGGCCTGGCGCCACTGGATGAGGGCCTGCTGTTCCATCGGGGACGCGAACCAGCCGAAGATGGCCAAGTCGGCCCAGCCCAGGTCCGCCGCTACATCCCAGCACTTACCGTAACCGGCCAGTACCCGGTCCCAGGTGGCCCAGGGCGGGTAGGTGCGCGTTTGCCAGCCGGCTTCGCGGGCGAGGTAGCGGGCGGGAATCC
>ERZ1292637.123-Hain-H14-01um-R3-123-length-48009-cov-12_pt1 | contig 48009 bp, 68 predicted proteins | sample MGYA00564405_ERZ1292637 | MGnify/ENA primary metagenome ERZ1292637 (study PRJEB36523, sample SAMEA6512645) | groundwater metagenome | collected 2019-01-09 | study: AquaDiva: Metagenomics assemblies of 32 groundwater samples | reverse complement strand
AGACTGTTCCCAAGCCACCACATGAGACTGTCCCCAAGCCTCCACATGAGACTGTTCCCGAGCCATCCAAGACCCCGATGTTACATAGACCCAATCACCAAGTTTAGATAGTTCCTCAAACTCTTTCTGTGTCTTAGCTTCTTTCATCTTATCTTCTCCTTATATCCGCATCCGTCTTTTGTATGGGACAGGCTATCAAAGTTACCACTTCATCTTATTTGTCAGAGTCGGATTGTCTGTCCTTGTCCATTTGTCCACTTGATGATTTCCATTTACCACCTCTTTGCCCAAGATTTTGCTCACCTGTCCTTGTGTTAGACCAAACGCTATTGCTATCTGCTTCTGAGTATGTGTCGGATTCTCTATATGAAAGTAAAGGATAGCCTTGTCCCTTCTCTCTTTCTGCTTGCCATGTAATCTGTATTTCATATTTTTTTAACTCCCTTGTAACTATCCGCCAGTTTCCTAGACGGATAGATAACAAGAGGATTAGCTATTTACGGACACCCTGATATTTGAGGTTAAGTTCGAGGTAGTGCTCCATTATTGCAAAGATAGTGTCTCTTTCAAGCTCACTTAACTCTTCAACGGCAGACACATCCCACATATTAGTTACCCCGCTTGCTCTTACGACTTCATACGCTTGGAACTCTTCCCTTGTGATTTTCTCCCAATCAACTGTATTTATTGCCATCTTCACTCACTCCTTTTATTTATTTTCTACTCTCAATATAAGGCTATTTATTCAGGTCTACGAGTTGGTATGTGCCATTCTTTATCTTGACTTCTGTTTCCTTCTTGGTCTCACCTAAGAACTGGTTGCGGTATTTGCCCGTTGTCTTTGAATAATGCCACTTGTTGACATCAAGCCATACTTGGCGTGTTTCTACACCAGCCCTGAACTTGTCACGTTTAGCGACAATACTATCATAGCTCTGGAAGTATTCAATCGCATTACCCGACATTGGGTTTTCATCCTCTCTGATAATGAATTGATTGGCTATCTTGTTCCCGTTTCCGCTAGTCATGTTTTGGACTTTCATTGTATCCACTCCTTTTTGACTACCTCTTGCCTGTCACCAGGTCAAGCTAACTGATTACAATATAAGGCATATCTAAGGCTGTGTCAATACCTTTTTATCAGGTTGATACTAAAGTTCGATAAACGCCGTTTCAGACTCATATTTGATTTACATAAGGTGTTGGCGTTGCTGGGCGTTATAAATAGCATGGATAAGTTTAAGCCGTTGAGAAATTGTTTCAGAAGATAGCAGATGTCCTGCCCCAGGTCTCAGTTCCAGTAGTTTTAGTGCTAATTCCGCTATGGGCTTTTTAATCCGTAAATAAGGCAAGAGAGATTCTAGGAAAGGCTTGGCATTTTGCCCAGCTCTATACCATCTATTTATTTGCTTTGAGAATGCTGACATACTGGTGTGCCGATAACTACCAACATTCCCTCCCCATTCATCAGCAAAGAGGCGACAAACCGAAATATCAGTATTGGTTACAGTGACTACCACACTAGACTTGTAATCTCTCCCAGACATATGAATTGAACCTTCGCCATCAAATAAGCCTGCTAGATACGCTGTCATTTCTTTATTCATGTATAAATAATAGCATATTAGCTAACTACTGTCAAGTATCAATATTGGTATACGTGCCTAGAAAACATGAACTTAGATACGAATTGAGGCTATTTAGGGACTTGACAAATACAAAATCATGTGCTAAACTCAACGTAGTGATAACGCAGTGGTCATCTACAACCACAAGTTTCACCTACGAGGACACTACTATATTCTAAATCTCATTACTATTGAGTTATACGTTTTAACCCCCCCCTCTTTAACGTTCCGTATTCCCCTTTTAAGCATGGTATAATTGTAGATAATAGTTATGGTAATTCAATCTGATAATCTATTGGGTAGTAGACCCTGGCTATGGAAACCAGGCGAGTCGGGCAACCCAGCTGGGCGTCCGCCTAAGCCACTTTCTATTACTTCAAAGATAAAAGAGTATTTAGAGAGGGACATTGATGAGATAGCACGGGTGGCGGTAGCTCAACTGAAGCAACCTGGCAAAGAATACGTAGCCTTACTCAAGGAAGTTCTTGACCGTGTGGAAGGCAAGGTAGCATCCGAGGTCAACATCAAGAGCGTGGTGATGCACATTGGCGATGAATACGCTCAACGAGGCTTGGCTGCTATCCGCACCGACCTCAACGATAGGAAAAAGGCTTACTCCATTGATGTAACCCCTGAAATACTGCCAATGCCACCCACTATCCTCACACCTGAAAGCCCACCTGTATGTCTACCAGTCCCTCAAGGTGACGTTGTTGATACCAAACAGGTGGTTGTAGGTGAGGTAGATAGCGATGCCCCTCTTGATGTTACAAAATACTTAGACACTCGTTTATTTGGTAAACGTGCCTAAATCTATTTACATAACTATTATAGTGCGAACCAATTAGTTTAGTATAAGTTGATGGTTGGATGTATCGGCAAAGAAGTGGCTGGGATTAGAGATTGAGGGTTGGATGTATGTTGAGTGCGCTCGCAATTTTACAAGTAAAAAACGAGAATTATTGACATAACAGAATATAGTATGGGTGTAGTGTCTTAATGGCACTGGGGAAAGTAGCCAATTATAGTCGGTGGGGGCGTTGGCTACTAAGGCATTTATGGAATTAGTGATAGGAAATGGGTTAATAGGGAAAGCGTTATATTATCATTTAAGAAGATTTACGGATGTGCAGATAACAAGTCGTAGAGAGATTGATTTAGAGAGACCTGATGAATGGTGTATACCGAAATGTGAGAAGGCTTATATATGTGCGGGTAGGTCTCTCACTCAGGACTGTGAGGAGAATCCTGAAGAGACTCGGCGAGTTAATGTGGATAATACTGTGTTACTTGCTGAGAGATTAGACTGTTACACTATATGGATTTCATCGGAGAGGGTATTTGACGGCACGGTTCCTTATAGAAAGATAAGTGATAAGGTAAGTCCTACTACGGAATATGGGAGACAAAAAGCAGAGGCGGAGAAACGGCTATTAGACATAGGGACGACAGTAATCAGGTTTGCGAAGGTCTTGGGGTATGAAGTTTCTTTGTTGGATGGATGGATTGAGAAGTTAAGAAAAGAGGAATATATCCATCCTTACTCCAATATAGCGATGTCTCCTATTTCTGTATCATTGGCGGTGGAGACTTTGAGAAAGATGGGGAATGAAAGATTAAAGGGACTATATCAACTATCTGCCCCGAATGATTTGATTTACTCCGATATAGCCCGACATATCGCTAATTATATGGGGTTATCCCATTTGGTGTTACCAGTGCCTTCTCCTAAGCCCCATCCTTATACGACACTTGAAACAAACTTAGTAAATACTGATGTGCCTAATGCGTGGGAAGTGGTAAATGAATACTGCCGAACAAAAAGCATTCTTTGAAGAACACGACAAGAAGATAGACGCTATCCTGGCGAAACCCATTGCGGAATATACGCCAGAGGATAGGGGGTTGCTTGACTTTGAGTGGAAGCTCTGTCGGGAGAGTGTTTTTCGTTTTATCCGTTATTGCAAGATATTGGAAGCCCCCTCTCCTAATTCACAAGGTGGCGGACTTATCTCGCTTAAACTATTTCCTCACGTTGAGGAAACATTGACTTATTTTCTCGCAAAGAGGTTTATCACTATTCTTAAAGCCCGTCAGATAGGGCTTTCTACAACCATTGCTGCCTATGTTCTGTGGTTTGCTATCACCCATGATGCTGCCAATATCCTTCTTTACTCTAAGGGACAAGTAGAGGCAAGGGAACTGTTAGACAAGTCTAAGAGGATATTCAACTATCTACCAGAGTTCTTAAAGCCAAAGACTGGGGTAGAAAGTAGGGAAGAGATAAGTTTTCCAGTGATGAATTCGTATATCAGAGCAATGCCTTCAACAGAAACTGCTGGTATTGGTTATACTGCTTCTATAATAGTTTGGGATGAACACGCCGAGCACGAATACGCCAGAGAGAACTATCTCCACTCAAAACCCACGATTGACAAGGCTGGACAATGTATTTCCTGTTTTACGGAGAACGCATGGAATAAAGATAATCTGGCTACGGAAATCTTTGAAGGGGCTATTTCAGGGAAGAATGGGTGGTTTCCCATCTTCTTCCCTTATTCTGTGGTGGAAGGACGAGACGATAAATGGTATGAGATGGTCAGGAAAAGCACACCTGAAGGCGAACTCAACGGGCTTACTCCTGAACTCTATATGCTCAAGAACTATCCTCGTTCTATTGAGGAAGCATTGTCCGTTCCCCAGACAGTAAGTGCCTTTGATAAGACTGTCTTGAAGGGAATGCAGGATGAGGCTAACAAGCAACCTAAAATCCATGTAACGCAGGACGGATTAGATTATCGCTATATCAATATCTACCGAGACTTTCATCTTGGCGAGTATTATATTGCTGCATCTGATGTATCTCTCGGTGTGGGGAGAGACTATCAGGCTACTACGATTATGAACGCCAAGACTGGAGTAGTGGTAGCAGACATTTTGGATAACACAATCAACGAAGAACTCTTTGCCATGTTATCATTACAATTACTTAATGTCTATAACAATCCTAAGTGGTATCCAGAGTTCAACCTTTACGGCAGACGTGTGATAGAAGTGGCTAGGGCGAACAATTACAGGAATCTGGGTTATAGGGACTCAAGGAGGGAAAAGCCTGGCTTTCTTACCGATGAAAAGACAAGGATGGACTTGTTTGCCAGTCTTATTCCAGCGATAAATAACTATCAGATAACCATTTTCAATGCTAAAGGGGTTCAACAGTTTGGTAGTATGATACGCAACGCTGATAAGAGTGGGCGTATAGAAGCTAGACCTGGTGCGAATGACGACTACCCAATAGCAGTAGGGATTTGCTGGTTAATGAAGAAGATGGTAACACTATCTACTGTGGATAATCCAGTCATAGAAAGTATCCACTTTAATGATAATCCAGACCCGAAGGCATCAATCATAGAAAGGGTATTGGAGTTAAAGGCAGAAAGAGAACACTGGGAGAAGGAAAAGGTAGCATGAAACTCCTTTTAGTAGTGCCTAACTTTAGGTGGTGCGAATCTGATAAAAACACACTATGGCACTATATACCTTATAACCTGTGTTTACTAGCCAGTGTGGTCAAGAATATGTGCGATGTCTCAATACTTGATGCCTATAAGGATGATTTGACTCAAAAAGAGTTCTTACGGAAGTTAAAGATTATCAAGCCCGACATGGTGGGAATAACAGTTCTCTTTGACCAGTATGGAGAAAGTGGGCATATTGCTGCCAAACTAGCTAAGAAAGTCAAAGCTAGGACAGTCTTTGGTGGAGTCTATGCAACCACTAACTGGAACAAAGTAAGAAAAGATAAGAACGTGGACGTGGTGGTAGTAGGAGAGGGAGAGCAAGTAATCAAGCATATTGTCTGGGATTACGAAAAGGGACTGTTTGATACCCCGATTTACTTTGCTGATAAAATCAAAGACCTTGATACGCTTCCTTTCCCAGCCTATGACAGAATTAACTACTCAAAGTATTCCGAGAGTGCGGAGCGAAAGAGTGTGGACTCTCCTAGAGACTATCCCTTTGCTCGGATAATGACTTCAAGGGGGTGTCCGATAGGATGTGCTTTTTGTCAGGTAGAAACTATCATGGGTAAAGACTTTAGACCCCGAAGCCCTAGGAATGTGCTTAATGAGATAGAATGGTTAAAGCAGGCATACGGAGTAAAGTCACTTATCTTTGACGATGACAATCTGCTCTTTGATAAGAATCGTGCTAAAGAGATATTTCAGGGAATGATAGACCGAAACTTGGTCATGCCCTGGGTTTCTATCGGGTTAGCAGTGTTCAAACTGGATAATGAACTTTTAGACCTGATGAGGAAAAGTGGTTGCGAATATATCGCCGTAGCTATTGAATCGGGTAATAAAAGGGTGTTGAGGCAGATAATCAACAAGCCTGTTAGTTTTGACTATGCTAAAGAGATGGTGAAGTATGCCCGAAGTCTGGGGATTTATGTGGCAGCCAACTTCATTGTCGGCTTCCCTACCGAGACTTGGGACGAGATAAGAGAAACATTAAAGTTTGCCGAAGAGATAGACGTGGACTATGCAAAGATATTCCATGCCGTTCCACTCCCTCACACCAGATTGTATGAACTCTGTGAGCAAGAAAAGGCGTTCAAGGGGAACAATAGATTCGTCTGGAGTAAAGGGAATATAGAAACAGGGGAGTTTACTTCGGATGACCTGACTATTCTAAGGGCTTATGAGTGGGATAGGATAAACTTCACTAATCCCGAAAAGAGAGCCAAAACGGCAATGATGATGGGTGTTTCCGAAGAAGAACTGTCCAGAACGAGAAAGGACACCTTAAAGAATGCTTGCAAACTAATAGGAGTAAACTAATGGCAAAAGATAAACCAACACCCAATGAGATACTTGAAATCTATGATAAATGTAAGGATAACTATGTAAAGTCTGGACTTCAGGGAGCCTTCAGTGAAGATAATAGGTTTTACGAGTTAGATTTTAAGACAGACCTTAATATTCCCAAAGAGTTTGAGAAGGACGCTACTGTGCTTCCTACTGCTAGGGATAAACTGGACTCACTTGTAGACCACACCGATATATCTCATGCGAGGGTGTTCACTAACCGCAAGGGCGAGAACGACACTGCCAAAGAGTCTCAGGCAATGCTCCGCAAGTTTGCTATGGGTTTGATTCATAGGACTAACGTAGAATCACCCATCTCTCCGTTAAGAGTGAGTGCCAAGCATTACTGGTTGCATGGTGTGTCGTGGATAAAGACAGTCTGGGATGCCGATAACTGGCTTGATAGACCCTTCAAGAAAGAGGGGGAATCCGATGATGATTTCACTTCAAGAGTGGATGAATGGCGGAATAGGACTCACTCTTCACTGCCGATAGTAATTCAGGCAGTTAATCCTATGAATATAATCCCCGACCCATACCACGATGGTAGGGACTTTGTTTTTGAAGTTAAGAAGAAACTCGTCTACAATATCAAGAACTCGCCTTTCTATGGGAAGAAGAAGTGGACTAACCCAAAGAATCTCGGTGATGAAGTAGAGGTTGAGCAGATTGAGTTCTCTGACAAGAATTACAGATGTATCTTTATAGACCGAGAACCTGTCTGGAAGGTAGACAAGGGAGTAATTGAACACGGCTACGGCTTCATGCCATACACCCCGATAGAATCGGGACTGGGGAATGTGGATATAGAAGGTAATCCGACAAAGAGATATGTTGGCATACTACGCTATATAAAAGGACTACTTATTTCACAGTCTGCTATCTATTCCATGTGCGATATTCTCACCAAGATGGAGACAATGGTAGGTGGTATTATCTCTGGTGCGGATGCCAACTCATTACCCAAAATCTCACAGGAATATGGCAAGTGGTTTCCCATCGGGGACAAGGATGTGGAGTTTAAAAAATGGGAACGTAACCTAGCCCCACAGCAAGCCTATGCCCATCTCATGTTTATTACCGACCTGATAGATATTCACACTGCTCCTAAGTCTATGTTTGGAGTAGGCGAATCTGGTGTAAGGTCTGGTGCGGATAGACGGCTTGTTCTAGCAGAAGCCCAATCCAAGTTAAACTACTCTAAGGATGCTTTTGCCAATGGGTGGGCACAGGTGCTTTCAAAGTGTGCTCAGTTAGTCAAAAATGTTATACCTGGTGACTTTGAAATCTGGACAAGGACTCCAAGTGATGAGTTTGATGTAGTTATCAAGAAAAACCTATTTAGAGAGCCTTTTAACTTCTATGTAGAGTTTGCCCCAATATCCGAAGAGGATGAATACAGACGACATGAGGACTTAATGCAGATGTATAATTCAGGTCTTTATACACTGGAACACGCTAGAGGTAAACTCTCCGATGTTGATGTCAAGGCTCTTGAACGACAGGAGATGAAAGAGATACTAAAGAAGTCTCCTCAATACTTACAGTTGCTTGCCGATAACTTTGTCATGTTGGTCGGTCAGGCTTTACAACAAGCGGGATTACCACCACCAATGCCCACAGGTGGTATGCCACAACCTCAAACCACAATGGGTAGTGGTAGACCATTAGTTCCAGGTATCCCTAAACCAAGCACACAACAAGGACAAGGCGGTGGTGGAAATACTAGTTTTGGAGTGAAGCCTCAATGAGAGATTCAGTGATTGATATTATGAAGGAAATAGCCGATGAGACAGTTCCTGTGTTAATGGAGATGGTTGAGGAAAATATTAAACCATTGATAGAGTATCGTGCTGACTTAGAGAAAAAGATAGCCAACAAAGAAATAAGTGAGATGTATAAACTAGAGGAGGGAGAGGCAAATGCCAGATAATAAAGCCAACATTAAAAAATTGCCTAAGTGGACAATGCCCTGGCAACCAGAGCATTGGAGCGAAGAATATGGTGTTCCTAAGTGGGCAAGCACAACAGGGAAAATTGGTGGTGGGATAGGTATAGGTGCGGGATTATTAGCACTTATGCTTAGTGGTGCTCCTGCGCTTGGTGGGGGTGCTAACGCTCTTGGTTTAGCAAAGTTTCTCCCTAAGAGTCTTGGTGGTAAGGTTTTTTTGGGTGGGGCGGGAGGTTTGAGTGGGTTATCTTCAATGGAAGCAACCCAAACTCAACCTCCTCCGAGAGTTACGCCTGGTGTGACCAGTGAAGATTTGCAAACATTGGCGGATTCTTTCAAGCCTAAAACTCCACCAAAAACTGGTGGGGAACAACTTCGTCCTAATGAGTTTAAATCATATGAGGAAGCACTAAAGGCTGCCCCTGCGGGATGGGAACCAGAACTTACTGAGTTTGGGACATGGTCATTTAGGCGTGCTCCAATGAAAGCTCAAAAAGAGGAGATGCCTGAAGGTTTTTATAAGTCGTATAAAGATGCTGCGATAGGTGCGCCAGAAGGTTTTGTCCCTTATCAGACTCCGAGTGGATGGTGGGGATATAGAGAAGCTGATAAACCTGAAAACCAGCAAATAACTCCTTATCAGCAAAGTCAGATAGACTATCAAAAGAGACATGGAGAACAGGAAGAGGCTTATCGCCAACAGCAACTTTCTTTTCAACAGCAACAGATGGGATGGCAAAAAGAACAGGAACAGATGCAACAGTCTCAACAGGAATCTCAAATTAGGTCGCAACTAATGACTCAACCGATGAGTTGGCTTGACCCTAGAATATATGGGAAGGGAGAGACTCCAGTGGTTCAACCCTGGATGATGCCGTTATCAAGGGAACAATATGGGTGGAAGGTTGGGGAAAGTCTTTCTGGGTGGAATCCTCAAAGTGGTCAGAATATGCCAGAATTAGCGACTCCCTCTGCACAATACTGGTCAAGAATGGGTCCTACTGCTCAACAGCAATATATGGGATATCAGCAATCACAAAGCGGGATTAGACCAGAGGAAACACAATTTAGATTAAGGGCTGGTTCAGCCCCATCAGGGAGATATTCGGCATTACGTTGGACGAGGTAAAATGCCAGTAGACGTAGAAAGAGTCAGAAGGTTATCGCCTGCTGCGCTTAGAATATTTAGGCAGCAGGTATCGGAACGGGCTAAAACAGACCCAGAATATGCCCGTCTTGTTTCCATGCCCGAATTATCAGGCATTTTTCAGCAAAGGGAAATACCGAAAAGAAAAGAACCTCCCTTGTGGCAGAAAGGGTTACAGACTGTTGGGGCGCCGTTCCAATGGATAAGTGAAAATATCACACAACCTTTCGGTGCTCTTGTTACATCACCATTTACACCCTCTGTTCAGGGCAATGAGAATCTCCCCTGGTTTGAGAGAGAGAGGGAAGAATATAAGCAATGGCAAGAACCTACCTTTACTATGCCTTGGGGTGGGAGATTTAGACCGACTAAAGGATTGGTAGAATCTATTCCCTGGCTGGCAGTTCCTTCTGCTGGCGGGATGGTAGCAAAGCTTGGCGGTGTGGCTGCTAAAGGCGGTGCAATAGGCAAGGCTGCGCAGATAGGGGCAAAGGCTCTTGCCCCAGTGGCTAAACTAGAAGCATTACCAGGTAAATTGATTAGTAGTGCAGTCAAACCAATTACAAGTGCTATAAAAGAAATAGGATGGTCATTACCCTCTAACGAACTATTGAATCAATCTTATAAACCTGACAATGTTCGCAAGTTCGCTCAGTGGGCAGAGGACAAGCCCATTGTCGGGCAAGTAATGAAAGCATTGGGGGGCGAATCTATATTTGCTAATCCAGTATCTAGTAACCCAAAAGATGTGGTGAGAAAAGCAGTTGTTAATCGTGCCAGACTCTTACAGATAGGAGAAAATATAAAAGAAGGCATTCTCCCATCCTTTAGACGTTTCGGGAATCCTAAGCAGATACTAGATATTAGTGACGATGGGATAATTAATACTGCCATTCCTAAAACAGGAACATCCAAGTATTTGAATGATATATTGGATAACCTAGACAATTATACGTTTACTACTCCCCAATCACAACAGCTAATAAACGATTTTAAGGCTATGCGAGGTTCTTTATCTTCTATGCTTGATAAAGAAGGACTAAAGCAATCTCCAAAAGTGCATCGTATAGTTAAGGGGATAGTAACAGAAGATGGCAAGTTAGTAGAAAGCAAGTTTGGTTCTGACCCCTCCCTATCCAGAATATACGAAACACAAGAAGAAGCAGTTACCGCTCATTTACTAAAAGGACAGACGATAAAATATGGGACTGACCCATTAGAGATTGCTTCTTATGAGATAGATAGAACTGTTAATCGTATCGCCCGCAAGAGATTTGTGGATGAGGTCAAACAGTATGGCAAGACAGCGATTGAAAGGTTTAATGAAATCTATCCAGAGAAAGCGGATAAGATAGACCAGTTAATGACTAGAAACATTGCAGCTAAAAATACTCTTAATGTAGTTCAACGAGTAATCTCTTATAAAGGCGAATCTATACCAGGTGCTACTATTGCTAAAATAAAAAGAGACCTCCCAGAATTAGCAGATGAAGTGACCATGTTGGTGAGTCTTTCTAAGAATAAGGTGGACAAAGTTTTAGCTAGTATGGGAAGAAGATTACGCACTGAGTTGAAAACATCCCCAAATGAGTTAAAGAAAGCAGTAGACACTATTAGTAGAGTCAACGAGACATGGCGTGGTCAAAAAGTTATACAGATGCCCGATATAGAAGATGCCATCAATAGTCTCAATATAGATAATGCTGTGAAAGCGAAGGTTATCACTGAGGGTTATCGGCAAACTTTCAAGCATAACCGAGAAATATTCAAGGTGTTTGCCGAGAGAAATAAAGATATAATCCAGAAGATGATAGATGATACTAAACTCCAACTATCTCCATTAAGAACGGATAGATATAAGTTTCTTCAAGGTTATGCAGGAAGGGAACGACTCCCTCACGTGGCAGGAGAAGTCACGGAACGACCTTTTAATCGCATACCTGAGTTTAGGGGGAAGTTCTTCCCCGATGAGATGGTTACTTATATGGAAAAGGTTTATGGTGATGAGGGGGCAAAGTGGGCAAGAACGATGGGCGAGGTTGGTTCTATGAGTAGAAACTTAACAGCGGTTCTTGATGATTCTGCCCCATTTATTCAAGGATTATATGTTTTTGGTAGGAATCCTGTGCAATGGGCTAAGGCAACAATGAAACAGTTGGAGTTTCTGGTAAAACCTGTCAACTTTACTAAGTATATGTCTCTTCCTGAGAAACAAGCACTTCATGCAGAAATGGCAAAGTATGGTAGTTCTATTGCTACATTTGAACCCTTTGAAGCTATGCCACAATTAGAAAAATTAGTTGCTAAAATACCTAAAGTCGGAGGGGATGCAACTAAAGTAATAAAAGCTACTTATGGTAGAGCGGAAGCTGCGTTTACTGGCTTTGGACAAGTAGCAAGAGATAATCTATGGTCATCGTTGCGAAAACTAAATATGACCGATGATGAGTTACAGCAACTCGCTAGAAGTATAGATTTGATGACAGGGAATATCTCTACTAAGGCTATGGGAATTAGTAGGACACAACGAGATTTGGAATCGGCATGGGTATTCTATTCTCCTAGATTTACTAGAGCCTCAATGGCTATCATAGGAGATGTATTCAAAGGTGGGCTTACTGGCAATGAAGCGAGAAAGGCTGTGGGGGGATTGATGGCTAGTGGTGCAGCTATGTATCTTGGTGTAACAAAATCACTGGGGCAAGAGCCAAACTTTGACCCACGCTCAGCGAAGTTTATGACTATTAAGGTAGGAGATGACCATGTTGGAGTGGGGGGGATGCTTTATAGTCTGGCAAGATTAGGTGGCAATCTAGCTACTGTGGATAGCCCGTCTGACTTATTGAAACTAGATAGGTTTGATAATCCCTTTGTCCGATTCATGTATAGTAAGTCTGCTCCATTAACAGGTATGATGGTGGGATTGATAGAACAACAAGACTATATGGGACAGCCATTTGAAAGTCCTGCTGATTGGGCTAAGTTCCTTGCAGAAAAGGTAACACCCTTCTCTATTCAACCTTTATGGGAAGGAGACCCGTCTGTTGCAGGTATAGGAGCACAATTTACTGGGATGAGAACATTCCCTGAAAGCACCTATGAGAAACGCCAAGAGATAAGAGAAAATCTGGCTACCGAGAAGTATAGCCAGACGTGGAATCAACTAACAAAGGCTGAACAAAATGCACTCAACAAAGAAAGTTTGGTAAAGTCTTTGACGGATAGACTGAGTGAAGAGGGGAGAGAAACTCCTGAGAGTAAGATGTGGGATAACTATTCTAAAGAGAGTGGACAGATAGAGGACGTTTACCGAAAGGCAGTTACACTGGCGTCTAAAGAGTTTGAGTCCACTGGGGATGGTAGAACATTCAAAGACAAAGTAGACCTTGCTAAATCTACTAGACGTGAATTATATGCTCAACGTGAAAGAAGTCCAGAGTTTGAACCTATACAACAATACTATCAAACTCCTAAGACACAAGAACAGCAATCAAGGATGAATCCCCTTGATGTGGCTAGGGAAGAATACTACAAGATGATGTATTCACCCGATATGTATGACCAGTTTGGCAACTATCTATTTAGTGAAGCGGATAGGCGTGAACATTTCTTTGCACAGAAATACGGACAACAAGCGCTTGATTATGTTAGTGAGTATTCAGAATCTAGATGGGAAGAACCACAGGCAGTAAAGATGTTAAAACAGGCAAGGGGTGTATTAGAACCCTACTGGCAGATAGAAAATCAAGTATGGTCTAACTATCCACCTGGACTAAAGGACATCTCCGACAGGATAGCGAATATAGAACGTGTGGATAAACTACAAGCGAAGAGGATGCTTTACTCTTATCCTCTAATCGTTTATGCTAGGAAGCAGATAGCTCTTCAGAAGAAGCAGTTGAAGATGATGAATCCTGATATAGCACAAGCATTATCTATGTTTTATTCTTATTAGGAGGAGATTTATGTCACCTCAGGATTTTGAGATGTGTATGAAGAATGGTGGGAAAGTAAGAACTATGAAAGTTGGTAAGGACAAGTATATGCACGTTTGCATAGACAAGATGGGGAAGTCTCATAAGGGTGAGATGATGGAAAAGAAAGCTAAATGATAGAAGATTTAACTTTTGCTGAGCAGAAACTAATCAATCATATTAGAAGGCTTGACTGGGGGAAGATAGAGATAACAGTCAAGAGCGGCAAGCCTGTGATGATTTCTGTTCGGCAGGATATAAAACTAGATATACTAATTGAACAAGGCGAAGTTTTGAAAGTAACCTAAACCTATGCTATAATATATAGTTAAGAACCTTAACAGATAAATAGGGCAAACCGAGAACGGTAGCCGTTTTGCTTCCCTTTGGGGGGAGTGGAATGGCTTTTTTATTATATAAGGGAGGAAAGGAAAATGACACAGGAGCAGAAGGCTTCTACGGAACAAGTTTCTAATGAGACTGTTTCAAGTGGAGAGACCACTCAAAAAACAGAGACCAAAGTTGAGCCATTGACCGAAGAAAGGATACAGCAACTTATAGCCGAAGCCACACAAAAAGCAATAGAACAAGGTAAGGTTCTGGGCAAGCGTGAGATGCAAAGTATCAAGGACAGGGAAGTGGCAGAGGTTCAACGAAAGGCAGAACTCGCAGAGAGCAGGGCGAAGGCTTATGAAACTAACTTGACAGACCTTGATGAAGAAACAAGGGCTAAGTTAGAAGCAGGAAAAAAGAATGGCGAGCTAGATTATTACAAGACCAGAATACAGGAAGAAGAATCCAGAAAACAACAGGAAGCGTATTACGAAAAGCTGAACCAATCACTGAAAGACGAAGTATCTGTTCTAGGCATAGACCCGTCCGATTCACGGATAGACTATGCCACCGATGCTCCAGACTACTTTGAAGGAAGGAAAAGATTTAGCGCATCGCTTGCCAAGATTGTTAAACAAGATAAAGAAAAGACCTCTCAGGATGTTATGAAACAGGCTGAGGAAAGGTTTAAGAAACTAGAAGCGGACTTCCGTAAAGAACATGGTCTTGACTCGCAAGATACGACTACATCAAAAGGTGTAGTTGACCAATCAGATGCCGATTTTATGGCAGCCTGGGGTGATTATAGAATCCTAGACAGTGCGAAGAATCGGGAAAGATATGAAGCAATAAAGAAGAAATACTATTAAGGAGATAATAAATGGCTAACAGTGGATGGACGACTACTTCGGCACTTGCCGATTCCCTTGATGACATCCGTTCATCGGCTAGAATCGTCAGGGAATATGAGGGTGTAGTCCAGCAATTAGTAACTAAGGAAACATTAGGTGAAGGGATAGGTTTATCGTGGCAGGAAATCACCTATGCTAAACTCACCGCACAGGCGGTAACGGAAACTACCGACCTTGATAACCCGCAACAGATTTCCGACTCTATCATGTCAATCACTCCTAGTGTGGTAGCGATTGAGACTTTCTTGACAGATAGAGTGCAGGCAAGAATCACCAAGAAAGGGTTTGCCAAGATAGGTTCTCTGGGGCAGAACGCCATAGAGAGGAAGAAAGACTTGGATGGATTGACTCTCTTTGCCACCTTTACAGGGACTTCTGACCCAGGCGCAGGCGTAACACTGGCGAGTGGCTATATAGCCTCGTCTGCTGCCAATATTCGTGGCAATACCACAGAACCATCAACCAGCGAAATCAACTGCGTCTTGCATCCGTTCCAGATTCACGACCTCTATAATGAGTTGATAGCTAATGTGGGAACGGGAATTGTAACAGAGGGGCCTACCGCTAGAGTCTTTAGTGAGGGATTTAACCTTCCTATTGCCAATACTAGGGTATATCCTGATGGCAATATCACCATAGATGGTTCGGGTGATGCTAAAGGTGCTGTCTTTGCCAGAGAAGGGGTAATCCTTGTTCAGGGACGTGCGCCGAGAGTGATTACAGTCCGTAATGAAAAGCGTGGTGCTGGCGGGAATCATGTCTATCACTATGACGAATATGCGTATGGTGAAAGACAGGCTGTATGGAACTATCTTATGGAATCAGATGCAACAGCTCCAACGAGCTAGTAAGCGAATAACCCATCCAACATCAGATTCGGCGATGAAGACGCAGGATGGGAATATAAAGCAGTGAAGTCTGCTAAAAAAACAGATAAGGAGAAAGGAAATAAATGGCTAATTCGGGACCAATCGGAATAGAAAGATATGAGGAAACGTTTGCAGCTCTTACCATCGGCACAGGGCTTGTTGGGCTAGATGGTGGCACAAACTCAACAAATACCTCTTATGGGTTAAGTTGGGTTCAATCGCTTGACACAGCAGACACCTCTTTTACTAGGACATATAGTGCTGCGTTAGGGTGTCATGCTGCGGGTTCTTTAGCAGCCACCGATAATAATATGGTGGAGTTCAATAGTGCCAATACTATGTTCTATGGACAGCAAGGATTTACGGCAGTTGAAGTTCTATTCAGAGTAGACGCTTCATCTGCGGTTGCCTTCAACTTCGGTTTCAGTGATGACGTTACTGAGACCAGCGCAACCCTACCCGTAGAACTTTCTACCACCACATGGTATTCGTCCGCATCCGCATTCTTGGGATTCGTCTATGATGCCGATGCAACCAATGATGAGTTGCACTGCTTCTGGACGGACGATGATGTGGATACTACTGTTGCTTTGGGCGACCTGAGATGTAAAGGTATGGCTCTAACAGCGGACAAGTGGTTGTGGATGAGGGTAGAAATGCAAGACCAGGGTTCGGGTAAACCTGTCAGGGCAACCTTCCATGCTGCCCATGATGGTAAAACGATTACCAAAGAGTTTACTACTACTGTTGATAGAGATGTAGCCTTGTGTTGGTATCTCGGTGTAGAAAACAGAGATGCTCTCGCAAGGGGTGTCTTTATTAAACGTCCTGCGTGGGAACAGTCAATAGCTGACTAAATGAGTCCTTTGGGGAGTGGGTGGTTAAACTCCCCTTTGATTCAGGTATAGACAACTTCTATATCAAAGGAGGACTAAATGGTAATAAACAATAAGGCGTGGAAAGTAGGTTTCCACAGAGAAATAGGTGATGAGTCTAATCCCACATGGTCGGTAGTAATAGGTGGGACAAGTAATTCACTTCACTTGATAGACCCTCTAAATGCAGGCACTGATTTTAATCTTAGTGCCGATGCCACACCAGCACTTTATATTCATGGTTCGGCTGCTGCTGTAACAGAGTATGTCAAAGTCTTTACAGATGAGACAGATGCCCATATCAATGTAGTAGGAGCTAATCTTGACATTGATGTGCCCACTGGTGGGTCTGCCAGTATTCAAGTAAACAACGTGGACGAGTATGAGTTCAGTGCAGCCAATGCTAGTTTCTTAGGGAATACATTGGGGAGTCTGGGTAATGCGACCTTTGTGTCTGGCAGAACCATTACTGGCACTTCTCTGATAATCAATGCACCAGGCACCGCCATCCGTTTACAGGCTACTACTAGCTGGGCTTCAACAGGGACGGGGACAGTAGGGGCTGTGGGGGTATTGGGACCCGCAGAAATAGGGTCAGTAAGTCTTAAATCTTGGGTAAAGTTTTTGGATGCTGCTGGGACGGCAGTTTATTGGCTTCCAGCTTATGCACCATAAAAAAGGGGGTTAAGTTAATAGTATGGATGTGATTGGCGATAAAAATAGCCTCGCTAGTCGGAATCCCAATGCCAATACAGGGATAGAACTAAGGTTTTTTGCATCTGATATTGAGAAGGAGCGGGTCTTTAAGTCAGCGCACTTTAGACCCGCTCATATCAGAGCAGGGTCAACTCTTGTAGCTCCAGTAGGTGTCATGTGGAGTCCTGGTGCATGGCAAAAGACAGTAGACATGGTTTTAAGGACTAACAAAGCTGGAGTATGCACATGGCTTCACGAAATGGTAGACATCAACGCAGGTATCCCTTATGCTCACTTGAATATGATGAGAGATACCGCTTGTATGTATGCTCATGACACAGGGTTTGAGTGGGTGCTTCTCATAGAGAACGATGCTCTCCCCGAAGAGGATATGCTTCTCAAACTTCTCAACTGGGATATGCCGATAGTAGTTCCTTATATAGTTGATGAAGTTCTAGGGAAGCCAATCTGTGCGCCGTTCTATAAACCAGGTAGTGGACTCCAACCTGTTATATGGTCGGTGTTCACCTGTATGCTTATCAATACTAGAGTCCTAAATTGTTTTCCTTTCTGTCAACCCTTTGCTGATGTGGGAATAGAGTCTGGGTTATTTCATAAGCTCCGACACTTTGGGCACAAGGTTTATCAGGATACCAATACCCCTCTAAAGATTGCTCAAAGACCTTGTTATCCAGTAGACCATGGGGGTCTTGAAACAGAGTGGAAGGCATGGGTTGAATTGGATAAAAGACGCAGGCAAGTTCCTGATAGAAGCCCTATTGACCCGAATGATACAAGACAGGTCAATGGAATCTATATGCCTCTTAAAGAAGCTATGGTAGGAATTGAGGGAGAAAAGATAGAGGAGAAGAAAGACTCCCCTGCCTGAATATGAACAATTTAGTTTTAGTGGCTAACACAATCAAGGGAGACGAAAAGGCTTGGGGATTGTTTGAAATAAACGAACAATCACCTGGCTATAAAGGCTTTCATCGCTATCAGATTATTCAGGTGGGGAGAGACGGGAAGATAGCTGAGTTTCGTAAAGATATGGGTTTGGTATCTAAGTTCAAGGGTGTTAAACAAATAAGGATACCCAGTCTATGGGAACATACAGTTGACGAGTTAATGGATTTAGCCGATGAATTGAGGTATATCCATAATTTTGATTACATGGATTATCTTCAATTAAATAAAGCGGAGTTATCGTGAAAACTTGTAAAGTCAAAGGAGGTAAATATGACTGAGGCTACACGAACAGAGAATGAATCATTGATACAGGAGATGATTCGGGATGCTGAGAAAGTAAACCTAAAAGACGAGTTTTCGTCTAATCCTGTGGTGCATAAAGGAGATGCGGACTTAGACGCTCCTATGGTTGCAAAGGAAGTCTCTACCGCAGGCTATGTATGGGTATGGGAGACAAGAACTTATGAGAAACTCCCTGTTCTCTATTATATGTTGCCTGCAAAGTTGAGACAGCGCAGACCAGATGGGTCATTCAGGTTCACTACTGTTGACCCCAAGAAAGACCCTAGGCGAGGAACATTAAAGTGTTTTCTCCATAAGGATGACCCTAATAGAAAACACTACGATGAGATGGGGTTCAGGTTATGTTCTAAGGCTAATCTCACAAATGAATATGAGCGCAGGCGTCACATGAACTTGAAGCATCCCAAAGAGTGGGATTCACTAGAATCAGAGCGCAAAGATAGAGAACGCCTTGAAGATAGGGAACTACAAAAGATGATGATAGCTTCTATAACTAAAACCCCACTATCAGAACCTGTTGTAGAAGCCACTAACCCCATTGATGAAGTCTACAAGTGTGATATATGTGGTAAAGAAGTGAGTTCACCCCTAGCATTAGCAGGGCATAAAAGAACTCACAAATAAATAACTTCGGGAGGTAAAAAGAAATGGCTACTTACAGGGTAGTCGCTCCAGGCAGGTTTATCGGTGCGTCCACCGATACCAAGCCAACACGTGCCAATGAATCACAGGTAGTCCCAGGTGCTACTTTTTATGAGTATGACACTGGGAATATGTATATCACCTATGACGGCACTAACTGGGTGATAAAGGGGTTTGATTCCCCGCCCACACTAAAATTAGTTACGGGTTCATCTTCTGGTAGGGGTCTTGCAGCTTATGCTGCTAACGACATTATCTGTGACTCCACAGCCACAGGAACTACATTAGCCTTTGCTGTGGTTGCTAGAGAAAATGGTGGAAGTGGGTATATCACTAAAGCCAATATCCAATTAGGGACGAGCGGAATCACGCCACGTCTTACCATGTTTCTTTTTAATGCAGTTCCTGTTGGTGGCACTCTCCAAGATAATGCACTCAACCTTCATGTTCAAGGGACGGATTCTGCCAAGTATATAGGGAAGATAGATTGGACAGCGTTAGAAAACTTGAACTCTGGCAATGCGCAGTCTGTTATTACTCCTTCCACCTATGGGAATCTGCCACTCGCTTTCAACTGTGCTTCTGGTGCTGATGACCTTTATGGAGTGTTGGTAACGAGAGACGCAGTTACCGCAGGGACGAATATTACTGTTAGAGTAGACTTGGAAGTAGAACAGTATTAGGAGGTCTAAAAATGCGTAGACCTAGCTTAAATACGGGTGCAATTTATGGCTCTCCCAAAATTGATTTAGGGGGTTGTGTTCTTTATCTCCCTCTATGGAGGGCAGAATTATCAGGCAGCCCCTTTCAGTCGTCAGGCGTCTATGGTGTCCCCACCCATACTTGCACAGTTACAGAGGCTACATGGGGAACATATGGCAGAACTTTTGACGGAACAGATGATGAGATAGTTGTTCCTGCTAGTTCAGTTCTAACTCTTCCCAATGGTTTTACTGTTGTAGCTAATATAAAGTTTACCGATGTAACAGTCGCAAGATACTTCTTTGGTATAGGTTATGGAGTATCAGCAGCTGATGATACTGGTGACATGAGACTCACGGCTGCGGGGAGAATAGAAACTTACTATAATAGAACTGCGGGTGCTTATGTGGGGAGAACAGGCACGACAGTTCTAAATAATACGGGCTTTTACAATATCGTTACTGTTCATACGCCTAATGCGTTCCCACTCCTATATATTAACTCTGTGGCTGAAGGAGCAACAACAGGAACAACAGGCACAATGGCAAGTGCGACTAACTGGAAAGTTAATGTTGGTTGGTCATCATATGTAGCACCTTCCAGAGGGACACCAATGGCAGGTATTACGGGGGATATATTTATTTATAATCGTGTTCTTGCACTATCGGAGATAAAAACAACCTATGACGCTACAAAGTGGAGATATAAAAGCTAAGGTGGTGAGAAAATGACTACCACATTACAAGATGCTATGGTCATCCTATCCAGAGAGATAGGGGATTACTGGGAGTCAACGTCTACTGGGACAGGTTCAACTGTTACAGTAGTTGACTCCGCATTAATTGCCAAGCCTAATGACTGGATAACCGATGTCACCTATGATTTCATTACGTCTGGGACTAATAATGGTGAGGAAAGAAAAGTATCGACTGCTTCTCTTTTGACTGCGGGCACATACTTGGTAGGCACACACGGCACGACTACCTTCGGTAGTGTTACATATCAGCTTCATAGACTATTTGAGCCTTCAGAGAAAAGACGTGCCTTAGTCGCTGCTGCCAGGAATATCTATGGAGACTGTTATGACCTTGTATGGGACGAAACATTTGTCTCAGGAAACTGGTTAAAAGATGGTTCTTTTGAGGTATGGGCTAATGGCACTTCACTTTCATACTGGACTGCCAGTGCGGTAGTAGCCACACAATCCTCAACATCTAATACCTATAAGCATGGCTCTTATAGTGTTCTCTTGGCTGGGACTTTAGGGAGTTTCACACAGGGCATATCAAACAACGAGGACTTAAAGGCGTTGGCAGGGAAGAATGTTATATGGTCTATCCAAGCCCGATGTAATACTGCCAGTTGTTTACGCTTGTCTATCAACGATGGCTCTACTACAAGTTATTCAGATTATCACGACGGTGGGACTTCATTCACCGAAGATAACAACCGAATGTATGTTCAGGCCAACATAGACTATAACCCTACTAATATAACCTTCGGAATACACCACCAAGTTGCTGGTGGGACAAGCTATGCCGATGATGGGCGTGTAATATCGGGCTATCGTGACAGGATTTATATTGGCAATCTAAGTCTAGCACAAAATCAGCCTTATCAGGTATTTGTAGAACCACGTTATTACAGCCATCAAGAACCCTGGGTAGAAATACACGATTGGGAAGTGGATGAGGGGGGGTATCTTCATCTACCAACTTCAGTCCCTAACGATTATAGACTAAGGATTATCGGTAAGCAGTATCTTGACTTCCTTGCGTCTGGGACAAGCTCTACGGCATGGACAGCGACTATCAACATAGATTCACCACAGACTGAGATTCTCGTAGCGGAAGCTGCCGTCTATCTCTATACATGGATGAGTATGCCTAACTATGAATCAGGAACACGACAGGACTATCAAGGAATGATAGGCTTCTGGAAGGATGAAGCAAAGCGCAGAAAGTCTAAGTTTGGGATGCCGAGTTTAAGTCCTACTGTGAGTTGGGGGCGTGAATAATGCTGCCTTGGAGAAAGTTTGTCGCAGGATTAAGTGGTAAAGCCAGCTTCAAAGAATCTGCTGCGGTTGTTCAAAACATAACCAATACTACTATTCAACAATTACAAGACGTAACACCTGCATCCACTACCAATGCTGGTGTTGTAGAGATTGCCACAGTCGCCGAGATAGATACTGGGATTGACAATGGTAGGGCAATTTCCCCATATGGACTAATTAACTCTAACTATGGAGAAGTGATTTTCGGTTGTCTTGTGGAAGGTGGTTCGACTTCTTTGGGGACTGGCGATTCCTTAAATGGTAACTATTTTAGAATACCATCAACTTGTAATGGTTGGAACATAGTAGCAGTATCAGCACAGGTTTATACAGTAGGTTCAACAGGGACATCCTCTTTTCAGTTAAGGAATGTAACCGATAGTGTGGATGTTCTTTCTACCAAGTTGACAATTGATAGTGGAGAAAAGGATAGTTCAACGGCTGCGACCGCTGCGGTGATAAGTGGGACGGCAATGAGTGTAGCCACTGGAGACCAGTTCACTTGGGATGTAGATACAGTGTCTACTGTTACTGCCCCAAAAGGATTATATTGTGAAACCGTATTGAGGCACGCATGAGTATTCTTTATGAATCATTTGGTAGTGACCCTTATTATCTAGGCTATTTAGTTACCTTAGATAATAGTATCAATGGGTCTGGGAGGGCACAGGGATTTACCCCGTCCGTATCACACAATAATGATTTTATCAAACTTAAAATGAGTCGTGTTGGAAATCCTGGTAATATCAATTTCGCCATTACGGCTACAAGTGTGGCGGGGACTCCATCAGGGGGTAATTTGAATGTGGGTTCAACCAGTGGTAATACATTGCCCACCGACCCTGCTGATGGAGAATGGAGACAAATCAATTTATTGCCATCATACGGACTAGGGTCAGGAACAACTTATGCCATTGTTGCAACTTGCCCTACTGCGGATATAACTAATTTCGTTTATATTTATATGGATGAACCGTCCGCATATTCTGGTGGAGTTTATTCGTATAAAGATATTCTTGGTAACTGGAATATCTACGATGGCGATTTAGGATTTGAAGAGTGGAGTCTCACTGGGGGATTTATCCCTAGAATCTTTATAGGATAAAAGATATGCCAAGCACACATGACCATCAATTAAGTATAAACGGAACACTATCGGAATATATGCTTGTCAGAGATGATAATGGCAAAGCCATGTATCAGGTATCTGAGGATGTCCCACAGTATCAACCCAACCTAGTCTTTACTCAGTTTGACTGGATAGGTGGGCATGGGCAGTATAATCTCAAAGAGGGAGATAAATACTTTGAGGGACAATCTATTGATACTACTCAGCCAGGAAAAGTATTCTTAGCACCACTGATTACCGAAATCAAAGAATCAGATACTACCGCTTTAGATTCAGCCCCAGTTACTTTTGCTTGGTTTGAAAAGGATAGCGAGTGGCTTTGTGCTACGGCAGGTAAGATTTATACCTATGGCACAGCTTGGACGGCAGCTTCTACCACAGTGGCAGGGGTTAAACAGATAGTAGAGTTTAACGGCACTCTTTATGCTGCTGTTGGTTCGGGGACTGTCTACTATACTTCAACTGACGCTAATATCTGGACACAGACCCCCCTTACTGATGGGGATGGGACAGCTACCGCAGATGGCTTTGTAGTAGCCCCTGACCCTGATGGGCTTACTGAGAACGTATGGAAGTTCAAGATACCCAACAAAGTAACCTATACTTCTAATGGTGGTTCGGGTGGGGTGAACTGGGCATCCGATACCTATGTGGGTGATACATCGCATGATATTACCAGTATATTCCTCAATAGTGATAAGCTCTATGTGGGGAAGGAAGATGGTTTATTCTGGCTTGACTCTGATGGTGGTGTTCACGCTGTTCTTTCAGACGAACTAAAGATAAGCCAATCAACAGACAATTTCAAGTATGTGGCTAACTGGCAGACATCATCCTATTTCTCTTTATTAAGAGGGATGGGGGAGATGACATCAGTAGATACTTATAGACCAATGGGCCCACTCGCAGAGATAGACGATATAGGGAAAGTAGGTGATGTCAAAGGTATAACCTCTGATAAGGACTGGGTATATGTTGCCGTAGACGAAGGAACGAATACTATTATCTATAAAGGGCGTGAGTTCTGGAATGGGCAAAAACTTAGATGGGAATGGTGTCCCTTTGTCTTTCTTGGGACAAACGCTTGTGCTACAATAAAAGTATGTCAGCATACCTCAACTGATAAAAGGTTATGGTTTGGATATGGAACTAACACGGGCTATGTTGTGCTCTCGGATAATCCCTTAGCGGATTCGGCAGCTAGATTTGCCACTTCTGGATGGGTAAGAATGAGCTACACCTATGGCTCTAACCCTATCTATGATAAGATGTGGCAGTCTGCCGTGTTGGAGATGACAAGATTTAATTCAGGAACGGAGACAGTTGCTGGTTCTGGTGAGACAGTAGAGGTTAAATATCGAGATGATTCCGATATAGGCGTAGGAACATCTATCATCGCAGCCCATAATACGAGTGGGGTGCATGAGGTTAATTTTACCTCCGCCTTAAATAATAAGAGGATTCAGTTTGAGTTATGGCTTGCTTCTGACACGAATACAGCTACCCCAGTGGTTACATTCTTTCAAGCGAAGGGAGTAGAGAAACCAACCACTGTAAGAGTGCACGAAGCTTATTACTCAATAGGAGATAGACCTACCGATAGAGCCAAAACGATAAGAACTCTTTTAAGAGAGGGGAGGAACTCTACGACACTTGTAAAGCTAGCTGATTTAAGATATGGGCAAACTTGTCAAGGAACGGCATCAGGGGATTATGTATGGTGTGTAATGATGCCTGGCTATCCCAAAGAGGTAGAGATAAAACACGAAAAACAAAGACAACCCGAACTGGCTATTCAAGTCAGACTTCAGGAGGTTAGTTACACAATCACATGAGAAAGGATTTCGTTTTAATAGCAGTTAGTCTGTTCCTCTCTTTGCTCAGTGCAGACCTTCTTTATCTCTATCATGGGAGATTATGGACAGACCCAAACGAACTTATCCTCAAAGCTGAATTATTGACTCTTTGCGTGTTTATTGTAGCGGGAATAGGAATAGCAATATGGCGAGCTATCGTTCTCTGGAGTAAAAGATGAGTTCATTCACATCACCCTTAATTGTTACCCCGATGCCTGACGGCAGGAAATGGAAGCTCTTTAGAAGTTTCACCTATCATGTGGGGAGTAAATATAACAAAAGTGTTATAAAAGTTCCTGTGGGGTTTGTTACAGACTTTGCCTCAATCCCCTGGGTATTCTGGACATTCCTTCCTTCATGGGGAAAGTATGGCAAGGCAGCGGTGTTGCATGACTATCTATACCAGACACACAATGTAAGCCGTCACATGGCAGACGTTATCTTTTATGAAGCCATGTTGGTAGGTGGCACAGCAAAGTGGAAGGCAAAGGTAATGTATTCTGCTGTAAGAGCGTGGGGGTGGTTAGCATGGCACTAGGAGACATAAATGAGAAACCTCCAAGTAAAGATACCTTACATACTCATGCAAGGATTGTTTCTCCCCCTTGTCTTAAAAGCAGACAGTTATGGAGACAATGGGCAGACAGGTTTAATGTGGCTGACCTATGGTATCTACACCCTCTTGGTCTTGGCAGATGCGGTCCTGGGTATCTGGATATTTGCCCGAAGGTGAAAGATAGATTTGATATTGGGTAGGAGATAAATGAATAAAGATTTCAAACTATTTCAAGAGGCTTTTAAAAAGTATCAAAAACTATTTGGATTAACTGGATATAAAGTCTATTTTAAGAATGAATCAATAGAGGGTGCTTTCGCAAATATAACTATCAATCAACATGATATGGTTGCCACAGTAAGACTGTGTAGCGATAATGGAGAAAATGGGATATTCAAACACATAGAAAGAAGTGCCAAACATGAGGCTTTGCATCTTCTACTATACGAGTTGGAAGATAATGCATATCGCCGTTTTTTGCACCAAGACGATATAAACGAATCTACTGAATCTATTGTTGTTAAATTAGAAGAATTGATACCAGACATAAAGGAGTAAACTATGACCGATATTACAAGGGAAGAATGGACGGGACTTGTTAATACAGTCAATCAGATAAAGACTACCTTAGTGGGAATGGAAGGCGATGGTGGAGGGCTATGTCAGAAGGTAGAGGATATTTGCGATGACCACTATAAATTAAAAGACAATTTCCGTATGCTTATTGGTATTCTTATCGGTTCAGGTGTGATTAGCGGTGGTGCTGTCGGTGTAATAAAACTCTTGGGGAACTAAATGGACAATCCCGTTGCCATTGAACTAGCCGAGTCAGAAGTTACCCGATTGGTAGCCGTTCTCCACAAGAGTTTAAACTATTGGCAAATCCTAAAAATCTTCTTAAACACCTGTTGCCAGCTACAACGACAAGCCGATTGCGAATATTGGCTGAAAACCATGCCAAAATAAGCCCTTAGTTTTCTTAATCCGATACAGACATCAGGTAGGCTATTTAGAGAGTCACCTTAGACGAAGTTCACGTGTGGTGGTGGGTTTTTCAACTGCCAGAGGTAGTAGTTTTGCTTGTCCATCCGACAAACTTCCCTCTTACACTCTTTAATATCAAACTCTTTAGGGTGTCTTGCCCAGATGGTTTGGAAAGACTCTTTATAAATGTTGCCCATGTTATACTTTTCATTTCGGGTTAGGGTATTGCAAACAGTAACGTTCCCGAAACAGTCAATGTTGGAGATAAAGTTTACCCCGTAACAAATAGGATAATCTCTATCTTTGAATAATCTGCCAAAGGTTTGTTCCCTGACTATGATGCCTGGTATATCTTTCACTTTATTGATGTCTCCCATGTGAACTAAGTCACTGGTCTGAAAAGGATGAACAGAGAATGGCTTAACCACCAACCAGTCTACACCGATGTCTTTAGCTATTCCCGCTAATTCCGCAACCTCATCCTCATTCTCTTTTAGGAGAACCATCTGCATACCAATAACACAGCCAGTCTTTAACCTGACAGCGTTCTCTACATTAAGGATAACCTTTTCCCAGTCATGTTTCCCTCCCCTATGGATTTTATAGTGTGTTTCATTTGAGGCAGCATCCACACTAACCTTAATATAAGAGATAGAGCTACCGCAATCCCGCATGAACTTGTCGGTCAGTAGAACTCCGTTTGTTTCCACCGCAGAGTTTATCCCCACTTGTCTTGCAATGAGTATAAAATCGGCAAGTCCAGGATGGAGCAAGGGTTCACCCTCGGTGTCCCAGTCTATCGCCTTAACTCCCATCTCCCCCATTTCAGGAAGAACCTTACTAATCATAGTGTAGTAGTCAAGCGAATCACCCTTGTAGTCGGTATAGTTATAGGCACAGAATACGCACCTGTGGTTACATCTTCCTATGGGACATATCTCAACAAGGATAGGGGCGTTACACTTCCCATTTAACCACTGAGTAACTCTTTCTGGATGAAGCATCAACTTATGACTGTCTAAGCCGTAGGTTTCCATTTTTTAATCTCCTTTGCCAAACATTCTGCCAAGTAAACATTTTGCCGAAAATCGTAAGCCCAAAGGTGCTCATCTTCAACTATCTTGTCTGCGGTTTCACCCGTCTCATACATACGTTGAAGAACATATTTAGCGGTAGTATAAGTTATTCCTCTTATTTTAATAACTCCTTTATAAACTTGAATAACGCTTCGGGTTCTACCGATGACCTGTTACAAACGATATTGACTTTTAACGCACCTACGGCATTGCCGATAAAGCCAACCATGTCCATATGCATCCCAGAGGCAACACATGGAGCAGTTATAGAAAGGAAGGCATCCCCAGCCCCAGTAGTGTCCTTTGCTTCTTTAGAGAACACGGGGATAGTATGAATATCGCCATCATAGATAAGAGTGGGATATTGCCCGTGAGTGATGGCTATTTTATCGCACTTATGCTCCGAAGCTATCTGCTTGATTAAGGTTTTTAGGTCTCCGTATTTGTCATGGCAAGCAAGTCGTGTCTCTGGCTCGTCAAGACAGATATAGTTAGCCCCATTGTATTTCCCTATCAGGTTGAAGCCTGCATTGTCTGTGTTGGTCTGAGTATTGACTGCTATGAACTTACTGTTTTTATACAATGTATCTGCTATTTTCTTGTTGAGGAAACCATGCCCAAAGTCCGTAACCAGTATCATATCATAGCCATTGGTTATCTCTGAGCATATCTTATCCGTTACATCTTCCGACAAAGGGAAATCGTCAAGCACAGACACGCCGAATATCTTTGACAACTTCCCTGAGTCAACGTATCTCTGTTTGACGATTGTTGAAGTGTCATCCCTGTAATAGAATCTAGGATTGATGTTCTTCTTTAGGTGGCTTCTAATAAAACGTTCATACGATTTTATCCTACCGAGACAGGTGACTAAATCAACTTGCCCACAGAATCCAGCTATGTGATTTGCCGATGCCAAAACTCCACCTGCGAACTTCTCTTGTGCTAGTTTCTTGACCACCATGATGTTATCTTTCGGAGATTTCCCAATAGAATTGCAATAGATATATTGGTCTATGATGGTATCTCCGATAACCATTACTTTAAGCCTTTTAAGTAAATTAAGGGATTCTATAATTTCATTTGCGGAGTATTTCTCCTTGAATCCACGCAGGAACGCTTTAGCATCATCTGGTAGAACATCAAAGTATCGGTTTATCAGGGCAGTAGAACTGGACAGGAGGGTGTCCGTGAAGTGCAAAGTCCCACCCACAGACTTTACCGCTTCTTCTTCTGCCCTGATTCCCACACCGACAAGGGTAGCATAGTCCTTACCCTTACAATAAATATCAGGTTTGAGTTTCTTGATAGCCTCTACCGCTAATGGTGAATCGTTAATCGCTACATAGTCCACACATTCAAGCGATGCTAAAGAATCCGCCCTGAGATTCTGGTTGAAGGCTGGCTTGCCTGTTCTCTTGTCTACATATCTGTCGCTAGTGATGGTAACGACTAGAACATCTCCCTGTTTCTTAGCTTCCTCTAAATGTTTAAAATGACCAGGGTGAAGTAAGTCAAACACTCCATGACATTGAACGACTCTCTTGCCTTCAACTCTAAGGGTTTCAGCAAGGCTAGCGAGTTCATTTATGCCGACAATCTTATCCAATAGCTTCCTCAATAGCTTCTGCGGTGATTCCACAGTATTTTAATAAACTCTCCTGTGTCCCGTATCTGTCAATGTATTCATCTGGGATGCCTATCTTATGAACTGAAAACCCTAGTTGAGCAATAGCATCTCCTAGCCCCCCCGTCTGATTATGCTCTTCTATGACTATTCTTTTCTCATAGTCTATCAATGTTCTTATTAGCCACTCATCTTCTAGTGGTTTAATCGTAGAACAATGAATAACAGTAACATCAGGAACTTTCATAGCTATCTGAGTGGTGATACCAGCAGTGATGACCAATGCCCTTTTACCTTGTTTCATAAGACTCGCCCTTCCTATTTCAAAAGGTTCTTTGCTTACCACTTCATCCCCACCTCTGGCGAACCTGATATACATTGGGCGGGGATAGTCTACTGTCTGAGGCATGAGTCTTTTCATTTCCTCAGCATCACAAGGTGCTACTACTGTCATGTTCGGGATATTTCTCATAAGAGCTATATCATCGCAAGCTATGTGGGTGGGTCCCAACGCAGCATAAACCAATCCCCCACCATTCCCTAATAGTCTCACCTTAGCGTTGTGTAGTCCCACGTCAAGGTAGACTTGCTCATAACATCTTCTTGTAATGAACACAGCCAGTGTATTAACGTATACAATCTTACCACTTAGAGCTAGACCAGTAGCCATGCCGATGATGTTTTGCTCTTGAATACCCTCCATAAAGAATTGGTCTGGCATTTCCTCTTTCATCTTCTGGAGAGTTCCCGCCCCCACATCAGAGCCGATATAGACTATCCGTTTATCTTTTTTGGCTAACTCATAGATTAAATCAAAGCACGTTTTTCTCATAGTTTTCTAGCCCCTCATATAACGCTTTTACTTCCTCATCTCGGATATCGTCTCTGTAATGCCAGCGTGGGTTATCTTCTACGAACTTGATACCTTTACCTTTGACTGTATGGCAAATAAGAGCATAGGGTTTTCTTTGGTTCTGATAAGGTAAACTTTCTGCCAGACGTTTAATGTCGTGCCCATCTGCCTCTAGCACAAAAAAGCCGAATCCCCACCATTTATCAGCGACAGGTTCTAACTCACAAACATCATGTGTGCTTCCGTATGACTGTTGTTGATTATAGTCCACTATCACAGTAAGATTATTTAGCTTGTATTTGGAAGCGCACATAGCAGCTTCCCACACTGAGCCTTCATTACATTCACCATCACCCACTAAGACATAGGTTCGGTGCCCTGCTAATGCAAAGCCTACACCTATCGGTAAGCCGTGCCCTAAAGCCCCTGTGGCTACGTGGATGCCTGGTATTTTGGGCGATGGGTGCCCGCCAAGTAAAGCCCCGTCCTTACAAAAGTCAAACAGGTCTTTCTCCGAGATTACCCCCTTATCCCAGAGCATGATATATTGGGCGAGACACCCATGCCCTTTGGAGAGGATGAACTTATCGTCTGGTTTGAGAATAGAGTCATAAAGAACTCTGACTATCTCCAGACAGGAAAACGCTGACTTGATATGTCCTTTGCGTGATACTGCCACAACGTCTAGTATCTTCTTTCTGAGTGCGATTGACCTTACATCCAAATCAGACATTTATACAAACTCCAAATGTTCAGCATTAAGATACTCTAAAACAAGTTTGTTCTTGTTATTTGATAGACAATGATGGTTACAATCAACTGATGGGTTAATCTTAAAGAACTTATCCTTGCTTTCAAACCAGACATCCTTAAAGCGTTTCTCCTTGAGAGAACCCAGCAATCCTGCTTTATTATATGCTTTATCTTGGCAGGCATAGATATTCTGGTCAGCACCGATAACGGTGAGGATTTGAAGATAAGGACACCACGTATAATCTTTTTCATACTTCTCGGCGAGCTTATGGTATGAATCATAGATTTCAAAAGTGGGTGAAGCTAATTTGTCTATGCTCATTTCTATCTGTTTTCTTACTGTATCAAAGATTGGTAAATGATAGGTGTCATTGTCCTTACCAATATCATTCGTAACACAAGGAGACATCTTGATACTATCTACTCCAATGTTCTTTAATCTCTCAGTAGATTCGTAAATATGTGTGGCATTGGTCTGGTCAATAATTAAAGAAACCCCTAAATAACAGTTACCACCCAATTTTTTGAAGCTCTCCATGTTGCTCACTACTTTAGTATATTCGCCGTAGCCCACATTCCGATAGTAAGAATAACTCTCATCATCCCAGCCGTCCATTGATACCCTGACCCAAGTAGCATAATGAGCAAACACATTAGCTACTTCACCATATAACCTACCCCCATTAGTTAAGGCAGCAAATTTAATCTCCGTCTTAGCCAATTGCTTAACTGCTTGACAAAGAAAAGGATAGCAAAAGGGGTCGCCCCCTCCACTGAAAGTAACCGCCCTGACTTTCATGTTCACGATGTCATCTATAATCTCCATCATCTTTTGTTCGGGAATGAAGTCCGACAAAACCATATCTTTACCAAGTTGAAGATTATCTTGCCTATAAGCACAATACCAGCATCTATGATTACAGATATTAGTTGGCTTAATTCGTATATGTATGGGTGATTTTATCTCTTGTGTATCCAGCGAATCAAGTTTATCTTTGTAGTTAAATATCTTTAGGTTTGAATATGCTACTTTCACTTTATTTCCTCCCATTTGGGGAGCAAGAAAAAGTCAGAACGATTTCCATCATCCACACGCAGAAGCTTCAATCCTCCTTTTTCATAAAGCCTAACGGGTAAATCACGAGGGAATTTTGACAACCAAAGGGCTAAATCTTTTATCCTATCATTTTTAGGCACAAAGTTTTGACAATCACCGCAATTCATTCTATTTCCTCCTTACTCAAAATAGATAAACTCGTAATCCCCTGTATAGCAAAACAGATTAAATACGTATTCCCACGACTTGTTATCCAGTAGAGTCTCCGCAGTTAAAGCCCAACACTCTAAATTAAATTGCTCTTGCTCATTACGATAGCTTTCTACCATGATATAACCATTCTTGCCCACTCGTTCTATTTCCTCTAGGACAGTTCCCAAGTCTGGTATCTTCAAGTTATGGAGACAACCGATAGAAATAACAAGGTCAAAGTATTCAGTTTCCCATGGAAGTATCTTTTCAGCAGAGTGGAGTAAAAGGGATGCTTTCAGGTCTGGAGGTGTTTGGCTAAACGCATATTTAGAAATATCCATACCCCACAATTCCGCTTCTGGTAGGAGTTTCTGAAATTCGTAAAGTAGGAAACCCTTCCCACAGCCGATATCCAATATCTTCGCAGCTGGCTGAAGATTATATTCTTTGATTAGAGCTTCAGCGATAACCTCCTGCCTGCCGTCATACTTATAGCCTCCATAGCCATAACGTCTGTCCCCGTCCCAGTAGTCAAAGCCATACTCTTTTGCCTTTAGCATAGCTTCAACCTTGTTATCTACCATGCGGTCTAAATATGTTCGCTTTGTTTTCTGATGTAGGGGCGTAACTATGTTCAGTAATTTACTCATGTTTTTCAGAATCCTCCCATTTGATATTTGGTTGATGCCAACCATGCTGAGTATGACCACAATGTTTACAAATGCGGTGATATGTTTCGGGGAATGTATCAATAACTATGTTGGATTGCTCGTAACAATGCCCCCCGATTCTAAGACATTCCTCTTCTGTCAGTGGATATTTACTCATTGATTACCTCCTTTAGTAATCCTGTTATCATGTGTGCTATACTTCCCTGAAAGTCCTCTATATGAAAGCAGTTATCATTTGCCCCAACCTGCCCAGGATATTGAGACTTGCCTGGTATCAGTATAGAGATGCTTACCATGTCTTTTACTTTTCCCCCAGTTCTCCCCCCTATTAACACAGTGGTCATACCAAGTTTATTACAGTAGTCTATGGCATTGACTATGTTTGGCGAGTTCCCACTGGTAGAAAAGGCTATTGCCATATCCCCACAACAAAGGTCATAGTTCTTTAGCTGCTCGGTGAAGATATGTTCATAGCCCATATCGTTAGCCACTCTGGTCATTGAACCGACAGACTCATTCAGACAGTAAATCTGTAACCTTCCCCCGTTTGACGAAATGTGTTTATCATCGGAAACAAAGGGGTGCATCTTCATATCGCTAACAAAGTGTTCGGCGATACTAGCACCGCCTCCGTTTCCGAAGGCTACTATCATACCTTCGCCCTTGTAGCATTCAATGATTTGACTCGCTAGCCTAGCAACTTGCTCTATGGGAAACCCCTCAATTATCCCTATTTGTTCAATTAGATAAAGCTGTAAAGTATCTTCTAGCATCATCATATCCCTCCGTAGTTCCTGTATCAAACCATGTAAATACACGAGTTCTTAATCCTTTCGTGGCAATCGCTTCCAGCCCACAAGTGACCTGATGTTCACCTTTAGCCAAAGTCGGTTTGCATAATCCCTCCCAGAATAATTCATAAGACTTTATCCCCGCTACTCCGATAAAAGCCAGGTTGGTCGGTGAGTAAGTAACCTTATCATAGAACGCATCTACTCTACGCCCTTTTGTTTTGAGCGTCAAGTATTCCTGTGTTTCATCCACATAGTCCACTCCCACCCAGTCCCAGTAAGGCATGGGATAGTTTTCAAGCACAATAGTATCACAAGCGGTGAATATAAAGGGACAGTTAAGGTGGGGTTTACACTGTAAGAGTGAGTAACCTGGTCCCGAACCCTCACCTTCAATCTTATCCACTTGCACAAAGGTAATATCTCTATCAGCATACGCCCCCATGACATCCTGAATTACGTTGCTCGCCATGAATCCTACGGCAATGACTATCTCTACGTCCTTAGGTATCTTGTCTATTATATGAAACAAGACAGGCTTGCCGTTCAACATGAGCAATGACTTGTTTATCCTCTTTGCATAGGCATTACGAGTGCCTATTCCTGCTGTCAAGATACACGCCTTATACATCTAAAAAACTCTCTTTAATGTGGAGACAGGCTTCCGCCACTGCCCTATCTCCACCATTGTGCCTTGTAACATAACTAGCCTTTTCTTTAGCTAGATAAAACCCATTAGCAGGGCAGATTGAATATCCTACGTTCTCAAATATGGGTGGGTCTAATACCCCATCTCCCATATAGATAGTTAAGAATGAATCAAAGGTATCCTCAATCCACTTCGCTCTATCACACATAGGCATAAACACTAAAGGGAAATCCATGTCCCCAACAATCCGTTTTGTGGAGATTGGGAATCCAACCTTATCGGCAGTAACGAACCATATATCTATCTTATCCTTAATCATGTTCAGAGCGTCATGGTCGTCTGCCCCAAAGGACTTCATCACCTTACCTTTTGAGGTATACCACATCTTCCCATCAGTCAAGCATCCGTCTACATCAATCACAAATGTTTTCATCTCATCACCTCATATAGATATTTTCTCCCAAAGTAATAGAGGAACTTACTGTATGGCTCTTGATACAAGGGTGCTATATTAAGATAAATCAGAGCGGATAGAACCTTGACCTTTTGCAAGTTATACCCATTGTTCAAGATAAACGCCTCCATAATGTCCTTGAATCCCATTAGATTAGGCTTGAACTCTATGGCGTATTCGGCTGGCTTTTCCCGTATGCTATATTTATTCTGACGGATGATGTCATTAGACACCCATAGTGCATGATAGATTTTAGCAAGGTCATAATAAGCATCCCCATACATTAAACCTGCAAAGTCCTCACGCCAGTCCAGTAGACAAAAACTCCCATCCTGTTTGACTAAGACATTTTCAGGTTGTGGGTCTCCATGAAAACGACACGGTATTCCCTGCGACAACCACTTCCAGTCAACATCTTCTAGTAAGTCATTCGCAGACGGGATTTCCTCTCCATTGATAGTTCCTCTTGAATCCCATAATGCTATCTGGTTGAATCTCTGATATGTTTTCTCCCGATAGAACTTCATGCAGGATTCATACCAATTGGGATTTACGGCATCAAACGGATACCATAGATTAGCTTGCATAAACTCCAAGAATCTCTTAAACGTGTCTGTATTAGCGTTTGATAAAAGGGGTGCTTCTACATACTTATAGGAGTAGAAATGCTTAGAAACCCTCGTTATCTCAGGAACGTAGTCTTTCAATAGTTTAGCCCTGACTACTCTATGTTCTACCCTCTTGGTGTCCGCAAAATACTTGATAACCTCTTTCCCCTTGAAGTAAGTAGCCTCATCAGGCTTGGGTAACTCTAGCCTACGCCTGAGAACATGAAACGATTGTTTGGTATCGTTCAAGTCCCACATAAAATACTTCTTTAGAAAGCTCTCATTTCGTCTGGGGCTTTGAATCTCATCACCGAGAAAACTCAGCATGGCATTCCTGAATAACGTAGTCTCTGGAATCCCCGTCCACACCTTTTGTAAGTTAGGTTCAAAATCCCATACCTTCAGGAAGAGGTCGGGAGGAGCGAAGCATAGTATGTCGTTTAGTGAACCCTGCCATAGAATGTCGTATCTATCTGGATAACGCCTAGCCCATGAAGCACACCCATCTACGAGTATCTTGCCTGTGTTGGTATAGTTCTCTATCATCTGGGGTAGTGTCATAGGGGGTAGATAGTCAGTCCGTGTCTTTAGAACGTAGTCATACTTCCTCAGTGAGGCTTTCATCATCTGGATAGAGGTGGATACTCCCTGAAACATACCCAGTATGGCACATTCCCTATCCTCATCGGTTGGACCCACTGGAACAAGATATTTCTCTTTAATGTAAGCCTTATCTATACTGGGAAGTTCACAGAAGAACACTTTATCTGCCTTGATATTGGACAGGTTGAAGTCTCTCTCTACTTGCCCAAGACGGCTTACATCACCCGCCGTATGCCTGAGAACCACATAGATGTCATGAGGAATGTTCTCCGTAATCTCTGGGAAGATGTCCAGTAAAAACTCTGTTTCCCTATACGTTCCCGTTACCAGTATCGCTGTGTTCGCTTTCAATTTTACCATTCCCCCTTTGCCAATCATCGGCTAACCTGACCACATCATCAACCTCTGGGGTTGACGCTTCTACCATAAGTAAATCAGTGACCGCCTCTACCCTGTGAACCTCTTTAGGTGGGACATGAAACGACTCACCTTTTAAGAGGACATAGTTCTTTACTCCGAGAGTTAAGAGTGCTCTCCCGCTAACGATAAAGTTCGTTTCATCCTTCTCGTTGTGATACTGAAGGCTGGACTTATTACCCTTCTTCATAAAGATTTCCTTGAACACATACCTGCCTTCGGTTATCCACTTTTCATATCCCCAGGGTTTATTGACTACTTTCATTGATACAGCACCACCTTATCTAACCATTTCTTAGACAGAGCATCTTTATTGAGCCTGTCATAAGTCTCTTTTGAAACGGATAGTCCATAGTTCATAAAGTCTGGTTTATAGCTTTCATAATATTTGTATGGAGCACAGAGTTCGCTTATTACCCTGATTATATACCAGCACTCAGCAAAGAAGTTCTTATCTGGTAGCCAGTTATACATCTTATCAAAGTGCTTGAATAGTTTATACGGATGAACGGATAACCTCGCAGCATCTATTGCCTCTTGCGGAGTAAGTCCTTTGAATACTTCATCAGTCATTGGTGTATTTGGAATGGGATAGAAGAAGAACCCGTTTATCACAAATCTGTTACCGAATCTCTCCGCCATCTCCATAACAAGGTGGACAGTCTGAGAAACATCGTCTATGGTTTCACCAGGCATCCCGACTATAAAGCTGGCTCTGGGCAGAATATCAGCATCAAGAACCTTCTGGAGAACAGGGATAACATTATTAACTTTAATCCGCTTGTGAATACAGTCATCTATCATCCTCTGTGAGCCAGACTCTACGCCAAAGTGTATCTCCTCACACCCGTTAGCCCTGTAATATTTGAGGTCATCAAGAGGGCTATCTATTCTAGCAAGAGCAAGCCAGGGGAATACCGCCTTCCCTTTTAGTTTCTCAAAGAGTTGTGTAGGTCTATTTTTAAGGAAGAAAAGCTCGTCATAGAAAGCTATTGAGTTAGCCCCCATATTAAGAACCTGCTGGACTTCCTTTACTACCGAATCAAGGTCACGATAAATGATACTCTTATCGGCAATAGAGTTATAACAGAATCGGCAAGAATAAGGGCATCCGTAAGAGGTCATTATAGAGGCTTGTTTGACCATTCTACCCCTCATGGAGCGTTCTACTGGCTGATAGTTTACCACAGTAGAGAAGTCTAAGGGGTAATCAAAAACATCCTTACTGTCCCTCTGTAACTTTGCAAGAGAATCAATATCTTTTTTATATAACCACTCACAAGTCATCTCTCCCCACTCAGTATTGAGAAATAAACCCAGCCCCTTTAATTCTTCATAGTAAGCATTTACGTGATGCCCCCCCCAAGCTATCTCTGTTTCGGGAGACAACGACCTAATCCGTTCAGTTAAATCTAAAGCCTTCATATACTGGGTAGTCATGCAGGAAACCCCAATGTATTTAGGGTCTTGTTTCAGCACGTCAGGGAGAACTAGGTCATAGTCTTTGTCCTTAGTGGCTCTTTCGTCAAGGTAGTTCATGTAGACATAGGCTGGTATGCCTTGCCTCTTTAGGTGGGAAGCTATACTCACCAAGCCAAGATTGTAGAAGTTGATGTTCCTCTCGTCATAAGACGGATTAAAGAAATAGACAGGTCTCATTTAATCTCCTTCCCCTTGAAAACTTTACAGGGACAATCAGTAGAACCATGATGATGAACTATCTCAACACCTTTTAGTTCGTATTTTCTGTCTCGTAGTGTGCCGTCAATCAAGGTAACACTCTGGATGTCCATGCATCCGAGACATTGAACATCAAGTTCTACTATTTTAGTGTCCATAACTATCCTATTTCAGCAAATGAGTAATAAACAGGTATCCCCAATTTCCTTGCATACTCTACTTCTGAGTCAGCACCCTTACTTTCACCAGCCAATCTCAACAGTGCATCACAGCAATCAATCCAACGCCTATCTATCTCTAACCATGTCTCATAAGATTTCGGAGAAACATAGTGCCAGAAGTGAGTAAGGCAAGGTAAGAACGGCGTATGTCCCATCTCTAAAAGTCTATCACCCGCTTCTATTTGCCGTCTTACATTTAATATCTGGTCTCCGATAGAGTAAGGGCTTGCAACATACACTCTCATTTATTCACGCTCCTTTTATGGGGGCATTGCGGGTTCATGATGAAAATTGCGATTGCACTTAATACACCAACCATGACTTACCCCAAACATGGACACATTTCCCTTATGATATTTCTTGTGAGCCACAAGACAATTTATTTCACCTAAACACCGAAACAGATTCTTCACTGTTTTCTCTAACAAAACAACAGGGAACATCATCCATACAACAAAATCTTCTCTCATTTCTTCTCCTTCCTTTTTATTATCTCATTCACCAGTCTAACCGCTTGTAGTATAACATCAACGTGTTCTTCCTTGATAGTCTCAAACCATCCATGTGCCTTGACTATCTCATTGGCTGTGTAAGTCACCAGTTCTATAACGTCTTTATCTATCGGCTGGATTTTCATAGTTTCAAATGTCCGTCCACTATTTTTTGTTTATATTCCTGACATCGTTTGCACCTATAACTAATCACAGTAACAGGGTGAGGGGTTTGGTCTATTGGATAGTTGGGGAATAAATATGAGGGTGGGTTTATTTTTACTAAATGTTCTTTATTTACTTCTTCCCACTGATGACCTAAAATACATTTCATATTCATATACTTCTCCCTACATCCAGAAAATCAGTATTTGGGTTGATGGTGAATACTGCACAACACAGTTCCGATGGCGGGTAAACTTTCATTTCTCCGTAGCTGGCATTAGTCCCTTGAGTATAAGTCCTGAACCAGCATCCAGTGGTAGCTCCGATTGCTACCTGGTTTTTAATCCTACCTGACCGATTTGTTACCAGTCTTGTAAATGACTTAGGGATGTAATCATGGACATGACCATACCCATAGAAGTCTGCTTCAAAGGACTTCATAAACCGCATGAGGTTGTTTATCTTTGCACCTTCGGTAATAGCGTGTCCTGCTCCATGAGTAAAAGCCCCTTTAATCAAGTGTGCTTCATTAGAGTTTTCCCTCTTAAAGAATAGGTGAACCCAAGTTGAATAACCTAGATTCTTTACTCCTAGCCCATCGCAGATATGTTGTGCTACATCCTGATGAGAGTGCTTATGGATGGTATCTTCATGGTTGCCATAGAGCAATCCAATACATCTATCCTTAATCGGAGTAAAGAGGTCAATAATCCAACCCTCTTGCGAGTGTCCTATATCATCTTTCTTAACCCAACTAGCGATAGCATCTCCGTTCCAACGTGGGTCTGATGGAGTGATGAATTCTGCCATATCACCCATCCCAATCCACATAGCGTTCTTGGTAGACTTGATTTCCTGTATCTTGCGTTTCACATCATCCTCAACACAATGGATAGTGCCAGCATGAATATCTCCGATACAATATATCTTATATTCTGCGTTAGGTCTGGTGTAAGGCACTTGGATACTTACTACTTCCAATTAGACCTCCTCATGCTGAGCAGCCATTTCAGCTAATTTACCTGTCAATTTAGATGGGTCAAATCTCCCAACAATATGGAACATAGTTTGAGCCTCACCATCTCTATGTAAATAATGCTTACAAGTATCCAATGACGAGAAATGCCTATCTGTTAAATGATAGTTAGGAAAACCCATTTGTTGATTGTCTTTATAGATATATTGATATGCTTGCACTTTATCCCTCCTTACTCAACCTTAAAAGTCTCTCTTTAATTGATGCCCCAATTGATTACAATATTAAACCCATTACTAGAACTATTATCTTTAACTCGGAAAAACATTATCCTGCCCCTTCTCCAAGCATGAACAACATCAAATGTCTCTTCTAAATATTTCTTATAGGATTGATAGAACTCACTCATGTTAATTTATTAGCCTTCCCCAATCTCTCTTTAATTTCTATTTTCACACTAACTTACAGATGAGGCGAAGGCTATTGCCATTCTCTTGGCATCAATAAGGTCTTTTGCTATAAATCCAACTGGTAAACTTAAATCCTCTTCGGGGTGTTCTTTTAAATATTCCTCAATAAATCCAGAACTATTCGTGCAATCTCCCTCTTTTACTTCATCTCCTATGCCAAAACCATAAATCGCTCTATGTGACCACCCATACCATTTCTGTTCCCTCTCACAAAAACCAATTGAGCAAACATTATGCGTGGGATTAGCCTTCTCTGGTTTAATACCTCTCTTAAAGAGAAGATGGGCTGTTCGTTTGTTACCAATGTAATCACCTGATAGAGTGTAAGCCGATTGGACAATCACATCGGATGGTTCAGTAATAAAATCTATAACTTTCTGCGTCTCTGTATCAATTTCCCCATACTCATCCAGAACAACTGCCTCAAAATTTGTTCTGGACAATTCTTCTCTGACCTGATACCCCACTTTATAATTTCTTGTCGCTAATATCAACTTATCCACTTATTAACCTCCCTAATTTTGCCTTAATTTCCTCTAAGTCTACCTTAACTTTAGACCTTGCCAGTATCTCTAATCTTTCAACACCCTCAGTTCCTATTCTCTTTACAAAGAAGTCTCTATGAACCGAGGGGAAGTCGTGCATGAAGTTATGACATGAAAAACAGAGGCAGCTACAATTATCTAGTAACCATCTTGTATTGCGATACCTACGCCCTATAAAATGAGAATTATTAAGCCTCTTTGTTTTAGTGCCACAGTATTCACAGGTAAAGTCAGCCCGTTCCTTAACGATTTTAGAGAACATTAAATCTAACGGAGTGACCTTGATATTAAACCTTTTCTTAATGGGCTTTTTAGAACCTTTACGCTTCTGCCCCATTTTCACCATCTTATCTCCTTATTTATCCTGAACGAAGTTGAAGGATTCATCCCCATCAATACTAACAAAATCAATTGTCAAACATAATACATTGGGCATCATTTACTTTAGGTTCACCCTTACGTGAAATCCACCATCGCCAAAGTTCTTCAGGCGTAGGATATTTTCTTGCACCTGGAGTGCCTTTCTCCCAATAGCGAAAACAAGCCCGCTTCCAAGCATCTGCTATCTTCGGGAAACGTGTTAGTTCTAATTGTGCTTGTTTAGCTGATGACATAGGGCAAAGAATACATCCTAACCGCTTAAATCCTTCATCGTAAAGTGAGCAATAAGGTAATGAATTGATTTTTATATACTCCCAAATATCTCCAGTATGCCGTGTCGTTTTAGAACAAGTCCAATCTATAATAGGATGCACAAATGTTTTAGTTCCGTCAGTTCTACAAACCTCTACCATCCTACGAGATGCTCGCCTAGAACTCTCTGCCCAGCGTATCCCCGTAAGAACTCTCTGCCCGCTCCCATGCTTTTCTTTTATCAGTTCACAACACCATCGGGCTTGCCTCCGAGGCATACCGTGAGACATTACCCCTTTCCAAACTGACATCGCTGGTCTATCAAATACTACATTGGGGTATTCTTTTCTAATAAACTGGACTAATTCAGGTGGGTCTATCCCCCCTTGTGAATAATGAGCAATAAACTTCACTCCTGACTTAACAACTAAGTCATAAACTACAATGCTATCCTTACCACCTGAAAAAGCTAGATAATATCCCTCTGGTGGTTCAAACTCTTTAATCCGAGCTATTGCCACTTCTATTTTATTCAATCCTGCAAAATTATATTGTGTTAATCCCATCTCCTATCCTTCATTCTCAATACTAACCACATGGGTATCACTTAATTTCTTCAATTGCGAAAAGTTTAGCTCCATTCTGAATTGCAAACTTGAACTTGCGATAATGAGGCGATACCTTGCCTGGTGTTTTGACCTTCTCTATCTTTAAGATGTTAGAACTAATATCTGTATCATAGATGATAGAAAAGAAGGCAGAGGCGTAGTCCATTGCACTTTCCCCTCCTACTGCGAACTTTTTATAGCTACGCCTCTGCATACAGATAAAGGCTAGTCCTGTGGTAAGTTTATCACTAGCCTTCTTGAATATCTGCCCTATCTTCCAGGGTTCGTCTGGCATATCTACCCAGTCTATGATGTTCAATCCTTCTGGAACGATAACATCCTGAAAGTTCTCGGTATGTTTGGCTAATCGGAATAGTGGAGTCCCGTCCCCGTTCATGTAATTCACCCAGTCGAAGTTCTTAATGCGGTCTTTGAACTTAGCCTCGTTGAACTCGCTGGTGAAGTATATGCTTTGAGGGAAAGCTCCTAAGTTATTCAGCAAGAAGTTTAGTGCGAGTGTCGTCTTGCCCTTATTCCCTTCACCAGCGAGTCCTATAACGTCACCTGGATAGATAACAATGGAGTCCTCAAAGCCGAACTCCGTAGCATCATCCACACCATAGAACCATCTTATAGGGAGAACTGGTTTAACCTCGCCTTCCCACCATCTAATCTCGTTCAACTCTCTCTCTATAATGCGGTATGAGTCTCGGCTAATCTGTTCTAATGTAGGGTTCTTAATGTCCTTGTTCTTATCGGATAGTTTATAGAGGACTTGCCCGATAGCCTCTTTCAAAGGAATATGCTCTTTGGTATTCCTGATACCCAGAAAGTTGTAGACCCTCTCTCTATTGAAAGTTACACCTTTATGAGCTGGCATAAACTTTTCCTCAAATGCCTTATGTGCCCTCGCATAAAATCCCTTATCTTCTATCAACCTTCAAATCCTTCTAAAACTTCTAATTAGCTATGATTACTATTCTGGTCTAGGCGTGGGCTTTTCAAAAGCTTCAAGAAATTCTACCTTTTCAAACATCCTTCAAGCCATTCTTCAAAAACTTCAAACTAGACTCAAAACGGCATGGCTTCGTTTTTCTTGGTTATCTTCATTCGGTCTATTTCATTATGGAGATGTTTTAGTTCGGCTTTCAGTTGGTCTATCTCTTTATCCACAGGGCGAGGTCTAAAGACAGGTTTAATCTCTTGGACAGGTTCGGAGTATTCTAGTGGTGGCAAGTAACCATACTTGGCATAGCGGAAGCGTGGGTCATTGCCAACGTAGAAGGGTTGGTTATAAGTCATTCCCCTAGCTCCCGCTTCCAAAACTCATCCCAAAACTGTTGTCCTAATGCACACTCCCTTACTGGATAGTCAAATTGTTTCTCTAATTGAGTTTTTATCCTCTCTAATCTCTCCTGTTCATGCTTCATATATATAAGCACGGTTTTTATTTTGGTGATACTGGCAACATCTAGAATACCACCGCCGTAGAAGTCTTTCCACTCTTTCATACGCTTAATTATTTCTTCTATTTTCATTTCTTTCTCCTCCTTATTTAATCTGGAGTGGGGCTGGTGGTCTACGTTTTGCCTAGCTATGGCAAGTAAGACAGTTGTTTATCTCTCGCACCAATTACCCACTCCAGCCTTGCCTTAGCCTACTGGATTGCCAACTTCTAGAGTTAGCGTCAACTCCTGTCAGGAGTAAACTACCACTCGGCTTTCAGCCTTATTTAGTGGTAGCTATACGATGCTACCGAACGCCAGCCAGTGTTGGTATCCACACCATCAAGTTGTTACCAATTTTCCCTTGATGTCCTAGCACTCTTTCGTGCATCCACTCATATTTCAGAGCATCTTCGGGTGGCTGGATTCCCTTGCCCTCTGCCTAGTTTTCTGCTCCATTTGGAACTATGGGTTTTAGAGCAATCAAGTGGTAGACTATCCCACTGGTAAACTCCCCATGTTGATGACTTCAATCAACAGTCTTTCCAATTCCTGTCTTTCACAGTCTCAATGTTGCTTCTCGCAAAGTTGAAATGTTCTTTCGGCTTTGGGCAAACTGGCTAGAGATTTTTACCCTACCCCAGTAACAAGCTACAGCTCTAGCTCGGATTACTTGATTACCTGAGTGTTCTAGGGTCATTAGCAAGATACCAGCTACTCGCTATTCTTTTTATCTCTCCTTTTACTTCTTTTCATCTATCGGGGCAGGATACTTTTTATCAAGGATTGCGACCAAATCGTCACTTGCTTTGACTGTTTCTTCCATCGTGACACCTTCAAAGTCTACTGTGCAGTCGTAGGTTTTAACGCCCTTGACTGAGGTAGAGACATTGATACGATACCGCTTACTTACTTCTGTCATCTATTTTCTCCTTTTACTTTTATTTTCTTTCTTCTTTAATCTTTTTAAATTTGGCATAAAGGTATTATTCAGGTTTCTAAGAGCAATCAAATCAGCACTGGACATCTTTGCCAAACTTTCAGCTACGGCTTTCCTTTGCTCTTTTGTTAATTCCATCCCATCTTCTCACAGATTTCTTTAGCTACCGCCTTTGGTTCTTTGTCAATCCTGTCCTGCGTTATCTGCTGAGAAATTAGCCAATTCTTAGCCGTCTGAGTAGCCTTGAACTTCATACGGTTCATTACCAGTCCTAAAAGTTCAGCCTTATTGATAGCCTTTTCAGAATCCATATCCATGTCCTTATCCGTTTGACTATCACCACCTTGCGTTTCTAGGGGCTTGTTCGGCTCCATATGTAGTCCAGTATGGTCAGGGCTAATATAATGCCCCAATTTATCACAGCACCATTGATAGCAAGCCTTTGATAGTGGGTCATCGGCTTTAATCATTCCCATAGTCCAGAGTTCTATACCAGCTTTGAGGGCAACTTGCTCGGCTATCCTGTCATCGGTCTTATCGTGCATACCTCTAGCAATAGCAACCACTTGTCTGCTTGTAACCTCTTGTTGAGGAGTTTCAATAGGTTTCGGCTTTTCAGATGGCGGGGTTAGCACTCTGAATTCCTTGATATTGGTATATTTCCCTTTAACCTCAATATCAGCCTCTATCATATCGCCTTCTTTCAAGGATGAGGCTGTCGGGGAAAAGGTTGCAAATTGGGCTTTATCTTCACCAGTGATAAGACGTTTTATCCAATGCCCTTTTGGGCTATCCCCTTCCGTGACCTCAATCTTGGTTATCTTGATTGTTTGCATTTAAGTTATCTCCTTCGCAGTCGGGGCTGTCATTCCTTGTGCCCATAGATAAGTCTCTACTGATTGCGATTTTGCCTCTTCAAGATTATCGGAGTTTACCTCAACCTTGAAGCCGTCTACCCCTTTGACCGCACCACGCTCAAACTGGATTTTGTATTTCCCGTTCACTTGGTAATGTTTTACCTCTTCTGTCATTTCGTCATCTCCTTTTCTATTTTTTTGTATATTTACCCTTGTCATCTCTATGAGGGAGTTTATCTCGAAGATGGGCAACAACACTCTCTAGCTCTTTTACTCTATCAGAATCAGACTTTTGGGGGAAATACTGTCCATGCCCATTCGGACAATAGAAAGTCTTATGGTCTTCTCGCCGTTTGACTTCGTATTGCTTTGGTATAGAAAAATATATTCCACAATCACTACAAGCCAGTCCTTCTGTTTGACTGTATAATGTCATTTCGTCATCTCCTTATATCCGCATCCGTCTTTAGTCTTGAAGTAACAGCTAGGGCAATGTATCAGGTCAAGATGTATGGGACACGCTGTTACGATATTAATAAGGTCGGTATTTATTTTATTCCCCAACGCTTCTACCATCGCTTTCGTATCTATTTTAGGAGTATCATTTGTGACCGCAAAAGCATATCTGGAACCATGATGACCATGCGGAATCGCACATCTTCTATGAGTATGAAGATAGTAGTGTTCATCATCCCACTGGTGATAATGAGTTATTAGTGGCTGGTCACATTTACACTCGCTCTCGTATTGTCCACTTTTACTGATTGCCTGATTCTGGTTTTTATATTGCTGAAGGCTATCTTCAAGATGAAATTGTGCCAAAAGAAGCTTCAGCTTTGCTTTTAGTAATTTCCCCATTGCCTTTTCTACTTCAAACATTTTAACTATACCATCCTGAATAAGTCGGAAGCTCGCCTAGTTGGAATCTCCATAGCCAGTAGGACTCATCAACTAGCCGACTGCTATTTCTCAGCATCTTATCGAGCAACTCAGGAACTTGGTAAAAGTCAGAAGGCGGGTATATGGAGACAATGATTTGGATGCTATTATCAACTATTCTCCAATTCTTATACTTATTCATTTCCCCTCCACTTCGGCGAGAATCGACTCTAACTCATCAATGAGTCTGACCGCTACTTCATCGGTTCTGTGGCTAGTATATTCTATCCTACGCTTCGCCTTTTTCAAAGCCTCATACATCTTGGGGGCTTGGGCTATGAGTCGGGCGTTTGACTTGCCTTCGCCGTCATTGCTTTGTATGATACAAATTGTTTTTCCCTCTTTTGAAAATACCATTGTGGAAGCTGGGTCGGTATACCACTCACCCTTCTGGTCTCTTCTTTCTTTTTGCTTGCCATGTAATCGGTATTTCATGTTTAGTCCTTCTGTGGCGCATCAGGATAATACTTTCTTACAATGTCAGCGCAATCCTTCATTGTGGCGGCGTTGGCGGCGTAGGCGGCGTTGGCGGCGGCGTTGGAGGCGTTGGCGGCGTTGGCGGCGTTGGCGGCGGCGTTGGCGGCGTTGGCGGCGTAGGCGGCGTAGGCGGCGTTGGCGGCGGCGTTGGCGGCGTAGGCGGCGGCATCCCTTACATCTTGTTGAAGCGAAATGTTGTTTTCCCTTCTCGCCCATGCCTCGGCTGTTTCTATTGCCTTTAGAGGACGATTTTCGCCTGCCTTGACATACTTGAGCATTAGCCTGGCACACTGACACGCTACCAATACTAGCTTCCTTCTGGCATCGGATTTTGGTTCTCCTGATAGCATACCAGCATACCAGAGCATCCAATCTCCCCGCTCGCAGGATTGCCATGCCTCCTCCAGAGAATCGTAGGCTTTTGCCCAAGCTAATGCCTCCCTACAAGGCCTCCTCTTCTTTAGTTCCTTAATCCAGTCTTTCATTTTACTTCCTCAACCTTGACTACTTCCGCAGTAAGCCCTTTTCCCTCCGCTTTGGCGAGAATCTTGGCTATGCCGATTCTTGTTCCAGTATATAAACCTGTTTCTTCTAACGCTTTGAGTGCGACCTTTAGTGCCTCATACATAGCAGGTGCGGATAGAAAGAGATTTGCAGTTTCATTGTCGTCAAACTCAATCGCCCTCGGTTCTCCACGAACATTCCTACGAATTTCATACTTTGTCATTTTGTTACCTCCTTTTCTATTTTATTACCTTCTTCATCAACCTGGTAAAGCACCTTGCACGCCCTCGCTCTTATCTTATCAGGATATTCGGCAAAAGCGGGTAATGATGCTATGTCCTTGACATCTACTTCACAGGCGATAAATATGCCATTATCCCTAAATCGGATTGTCTGAGCGACTGTCGGGCAGAAATGCAATCCTCTCCCGCACTCTTCCTTCGAGGTAGCATCCCAGTCTGGTGCAGCCGTAATCTCCCCCACTTTGTAAGATACGTCTTTTTGCGATACCCAATCTTCGCCTATTCGCTTATAAAGAATAACCTTCCCATTCTTGATTTTAACACTACAAGCCGATAGCCATTCTTTAGCGGTTAATACCTTATCCCCCAAGATATATCCACCTGTTAACATAGCATCCTTTGACTTAGCTAATATAGAAACGTGGGGCGATATAGCCACCACATGAGACTGTTCCCAAGCCACCACATGAGACTGTCCCCAAGCCTCCACATGAGACTGTCCCCAAGCCACCACATGAGACTGTTCCCAAGCCACCACATGAGACTGTTCCCGAGCCTCCACATGAGACTGTCCCCAAGCCTCCACATGAGACTGTCCCCAAGCCACCACATG